>JAEEGL011936574.1_pt1 | contig 18319 bp, 19 predicted proteins | sample 9134231 | NCBI WGS metagenome assembly JAEEGL01 (sample SAMN16246548, study PRJNA631951) | gut metagenome | biome: gut microbiome; feature: rumen; material: fiber-attached | host: Bos | place: Iran: Karaj | collected 2018-10 | reverse complement strand
CCAATCCGACTTCCTGAATATCTTGTCGAAATCATCGCTGCTCATGAAGTCAATCAGGTTCTCTTTTGTTGTGTGCTTTGCTCCTCTTATAACAACGTATCGGAGATTGCCTGATAAGAACCAGGTGTTAACGATTGTTTTTCCGTAACCGGTGATCTTGCAGATATCGGCTACTCTTAGGATATCTCTTTCGGACTTTATGAGCTGTTCATAGTATTCATGCATAGAAGATGTAACTTGCTCTGATAGCGGCAAGTTGCTGAAAGCGGTCTTGGAACAGCGGACAACAGGTGTAATGGTTGATATCCGCTGTCGCTCCGAAGTTCGCTCCAAAAATGAGATATGTTAATCGTAGCGATGAGGTATGGAGTTTTGGTGAGAACTATAGGTTAGAAGCTTTGTATGCTGATAAATGGTGGTACGTGAATCCAATTAGAAATTCAAATGTCAATACCGATGCACATGAACTAGGTCCAGGTTGTACTACATATTTGTATGTTGATTTATCGCAATTTGGGAATTTGCCAGATGGTTGTTATAGACTGGCTTGTGGAGATACCGGCGATGGCCAAAATCTGTATTATGCTTACTTTAGAATAAGCTATGGTGTATTTCATCAAGATTATACTATTTACCCTGAACATACTGTAACAGACCATTTAATCGCTGTGTTGTTTAGTTTTCATAACCTCCAGGAATCTGAAGAGTATATCAATGCAGATAATGATATGCGGATAGAGTTAACATATGATCTTTTGGATGAATTGGCAACGAATGGCTGTATCTTTGATGATCTAGGCTATGTAATCTCCTACCCGTATCCCCTTATTGATGCAGAGTCTATAGAACTAGTTAACAATGACAATGAGATTGCTTTTTACATTAATACGATCGACGGGGCTCCGACGGTGTTGGAAATATGGAGCCATCAGAAATAATCAAAGGTGACAAACCCTGGAGTGAGTAAACATGAAGAGGATTTGTGTATTAATTCTATTAATGATACCGCTGTGTTCATGTAATAATCAAAATAAGATATTTTCAACCAGTCAGACTAACGAGTCGGTTGTGATCTCTGAAGCATCTAACATAACAGAGTCATCCGTTATATTCGCGACGGACGAAAGCACTACGATTGAATCTAATCAAACATTGGTGTTGAATGATTTTGATGTTAATTCGTTAGATATTGATATGTCTTTTATGGAATCTTGGGATGGTATCAGAGATCGTCTTGGGATAGACATTGCATCATTCGTTCCAGAAGATGGATATGAGTATGCATTTTCATTCTCAGATTCAAATCACAATTGTGTATATGTAGAAGATTATCAGGGATACTTAACTGATGATGGATCTCGGGGAGATGTAGATTTTTCTAGCACTGAAGATGAAACCCATGTGTTAAATGGACTAAAAATAGATGGTATTGTCATTAAAAGATATGATTCTGTTTATTGGGCAGAGTATGCTTATAGAGCATCGATAGACATTGCTATTAACAGAGCGATAGAGTTAGATGAAAGTTCATATACTGATGGTTATTGCCTTGTTGAATATGTGATGACTGGTTGGCGTTCATTTAATGCCTACTACCTTATAAATGATTATGTGATTTCCTATAGTTTTTCTTTCAATAATCCTATTGCATCAGAATATATCAAGTATCTGGATTTTTGCGAAATTGTAGGATTACCCACCAGTGACCATATTACGGAAGTGATATTGGGACCTGCTTAAATATTGAATTAGAAAAAACAATAGTGGACTGCGACGAAAATTAGAGTATTCTTCAGACTACTGCCGCAGCTCTATTGATAATTGGCACGATCCAGTAATAGATGAAGGACTATGAATTTATGAAAAAGGTTATATTTATTATATTGATTGCAAGTCTGTTGATTTCAGGTTGTCAATTAGATGGAGGAAGAATAGAAACATCTGAATCTTTTATAGATTACGTGTCAGATACTGCTAATTCTGATATGACCAGCAGTTCTATTGATGTAGAGCCAAGTGAGCCTTCTGTTGAAAAGGAAACCTCAGTAAGTGAAGTGGCAGTAGAAACCTCATTACCTGATATAATTGATTTTGTACCGATGGATCTGAATTATGATTTCGAAGACATAATGAATACCTGCAATGATTATGTCGGCCTTGATATTAGTCAATATTCCGGTGATGTCATTAATACTATTGATGTCAACGATCACCATATTCTATATATCCCTGATTATAGTGAGCATCTAGAAGGATTAATTGAGATTTCCCCTGAAGGAGTTGCTGATGAATTGCCTGAATATGAGTATCATATCCTTCGGACATTGACAGTTGACGGAGTTCATATCTATGAGTTTGACGATGCATATTGGGCAGGCGTCTCATATAGTATATTTGTTGATAACGCTGTTTCATCCAATTTCGAAACAATAGATAGTTCGTATTCAGAAGGGTATTGTTTTACATATGACAGTTCTAACCCACAACTTAGAATGTTCGCAGTTAGGTGTTGCTTTGGAAGTTTTATCATGTCGTATGATTATAGTGTTACAGCTGGTCATACGGACAATTATGAGAAGTATATTGACTTATGCAGTCTTTTTGGATTTCCTACAAGCGATCAGATAACCAGTATTGTATTACATAACTGATACACGCTATCCAGATATTGGACTGCGGCGAAAAACGTATAGTCGATTATAATTCCTTCAGCATCTGTCTTAGCAAGCAGCGTAGGGAAAGGATCTTATGCTAACATGTATTCATTATGTAGTGTTGCAAAATATCATCGCAGTTCACGGATGAGGAGTAATAAATGAGTAACAAAATAACCTATTTGTTAGGCATTGTGATTTCAGTTGTAATTATCTCTTCATTAGTTGCCTGTTCGCGAGAAGAAATCTCGGACCCTGAATTAAGTGTTTTATTGGAGACAGAGCCCATTTCTAGTGAAACTGATTATTCGAGCTTCAATACTGAATCTAGTTATACCTCAATTAATGAATACGAAGTCAATGCTTTGCTAGATTCATTTGATTTTGATGCCTTTTTGGATTGGTATTGTACGAATATGTAGATAGTTGATTTATCGTCGGATAATACTATCATATATTATTCCAATTATAGTGATTTTTTAAACAATGCGGTGTTAGAAGAAGATAGTGGAGGAGACTTAATCTATACCCCTGAAGAATATGAATACCATATATATAGGTCGTTTGTTATTGATAGCATTGCCTGCATAACATACGAATTTGATTCATATCAATGGTGCGAGGAAGCGTTTTCTTCAGATTTGAACTCTTCTACTTTGGAAGGGGATGATGTAATTGTTGATAATCGGGCGTCTGAAGGATGCTTTTTTGTTTATAATGATGATTTGAATTTTTGCAAGTTGGAATACTTGGTCGGAAACTGTATAGTTTGTTTTCGTTTTTATTTGAATAATACAACAACTTACGATGAGGTTTTGTTGTATGAAGGAATATGCAGTGATTTTGGACTTCCCATTTGTGACCGTATAACCGAGTTCGAATTAGGGTGAAAATGAACTGTTTATTGGAGTAGAACACAATAATTGTTAAGGCCTTGTACAGTTAGTTAAGAAATGAGTTTGTTAAACACGCGATAAATAAGGCTATTGAGGAGTACATAACAACATATGGGAAGTAATCGCGAGATTTCGACTCCCTCCCCAATACACGGTCAGGAAGTAATTCCTGGCCGTTTTTCTTGTCGTTTGACGCTTCGCGACACAAAAGGATACAACTCACGGCAAATCACATTGACAAATAACCATATCCCATGTAATCAATGATACGTGTTATTATTAAATCTTGTTATATATTAAGAGGTAGTTGGAGGATTCATGGGTAGAGGAAGATTCAGTAAAGTTGTCAGCATGCTTATTACAAGTATTATCGCCATAAGCGGATTACCGAGTGCAGTATTGGCGGATGTTATAAATGCACCGACGTATTATTCCGTACAGTCCGGTCTAAATTATGAGATAACTACTAATGTGACTTCATCTTGGATCAACCACACAAGTGTTGATTTCGTAGTATCGAATACTGGCGATGAGACAATTCACAACTGGTATCTTACTTTCAATACTCCCTACTTCATTGACAACATCTGGAACGGTGTTCTTTACGAGACCGACGGAAACGGAACTTATACAATTACGAGTAATGGTTGGAATCAGGATATCCACCCCGGCGAATCGGTAACGTTAGGTGCTACATTTTCTTCCGCAGAAGAGGAATCATTAACTATTACGCCTGAATGGTATCTGCTTAATACGCAGGCAGCGGTAGTAGATGAGAGTCTCTACACACTTGATTACACTGAGTATTCCTCATGGGAGTCAGGCTTCACAGGACAGTTAACACTGCTGCCGCAGATTGACTGTCAGCACTGGAGCCTTACTTTTACTTCGAACAGGGATATAACTGCAGTTTCTTCTTCTGTCCTCAACACAGAAGATGACGGCTCTTATGAGATAACACATGATGAGAACAACATGAGGTTATTTGCTAATAACGCATATAACTTCGGAATACAGGGTGTTAACACCGAAGATCCGCTAGAGTTTACAGATTTCGAACTCACAGTAGTTGATCTTGCGTATCATCTCACAGATGATGTAGATGGAAACGGAACGCCTGATTATCTTGACTTTATTGGTGGAGGAAGCATAGTAGGGCCTACACCTACTCCGACTGATGTACCAACAGTATCTCCTACCGAGGAACCAACAGTAGAACCTTCTGTTACAGACCAACCCACTGAAACACCAACAGATGAGCTTACAGGAACAGTTACGCCGACCGAAGAACCTACACCAACACCAGTTATAGATTTTGAATTGGATCGTGACTTGGATGGACTTCCGGATTATATAGAAGACCAGATTGGAACTGATTCACTTAAAGCTGACACAGATGATGATGAGCTTTCTGATTACATCGAAGTAATGATTGGCTATGATCCGACAATGCCTGATTCGGACGGAGATGGGATTACAGACGGAAACGAAGATTTTGATAATGACAACATTTCTAACGTTCAAGAGTTGGATATCGGAACTTATATTGAATCTGAAGATTCTGATTGTGATCATCTGAATGATGGTGATGAATTATATATTTATGGGACGGATCCTCTAGTTCCAGATTCTGATAGGGATGGTATTAATGATGGCGATGAAGTGACTATTGGAAAGGATCCTGCTGATGGCACTGATGGCACTACAAGAGTCTCTCAAACACTTACAAGAATTATAAACAATTCGGAGGATCCAGCTATAACATCTGTCACAGTTAGTTTGTCAGTTGCAGGGAGAATTGATCGAGTTCTTGATGTTAATGATTACTATAATGTAGATGCATATTCTACCGATGTTTATGGGAGAATAGGTAGTCCAATTAACTTTGAATGTGATGAATCATTTGATACAGCAAATGTCGTTATAACATATGATGAATCAAAATTGGGCGATGCGCTGGAAGAAAACCTCGGAGTTCTTTGGTTCGATGAATCTACGGGGTTCTATGTTATCCAGGAACAAGCAATAGTCGATACCGACAACAACAATATCACTCTAGATTTGAATCATTTCAGCACCTATGTTTTAGTTGATTTGGAGATGTGGAACAATCCTATTCTTCCAGATTATAGTGGGGATTTGTTTTATAGAATCTATAGTTTTAGACCTGCTAATGGAGATGCCACATCTATATCCGAAGAGGATGAATGGCATAATTGTCAAGCCGCATATAATAATTTCAATCTAATCAGATTGGGAGGTCCATTTGTCGATGGAAAGCTCATCTGGGGTGGCTTTGGATGGTTAGGCGAATATAGGTTCGACTGGTTAATAATGGATGGTACAGACGATGATTCCGATTGTGTTCCTGATTATATGGAAACACAGGGCGTTATCGGAACTAATCGTCACATATATTATTCTGATCCTACAACAGAATATAGTGATGAGGATACTTGGTCTGATACAAGGGAACTCGGCAATGTTTTTATCCTAGTTCAAACATTATACGACGGAGTAAAAATCTATTTAAAAGACGAATCAGGTATTATTAGTCCTATACTAAATGAAATATATCTTGAAGATTGGTTGAATATAGTAGATTACAATCGCCCTGTTGTTTTTTCCTTTGGAACGGATCCGAGTAATTCTGATACAGATGAAGACGGATCTAATGATGATGTTGATGCATACCCATTAGTAGTTAATCCTATGATCAACTATCTGCTTATTGGGCAAGACATTGGCGATGAAAGTACTATTCGGAATGGAGCGCATATGTATCAGACCATATTAGAAGACGCTAATGTAGATTATATACCAATATATATTTCTTCTTTGGAAGATTTTAATAGTTTTTGGTCTAATATGAATAGATTAGGAGAAAACGGTGAAGTGCTCGATTTAGAATGCTATAGCAGAGTAGATAATATGATAGTTGTATGTCATGGAAACCCACGAGGATTATGCTTTGGCCCCAGCGATTCTGATGTTACGATTGCAAATGGTATTATTCATTCATTTGGAGATATTCAACCTATACCAATTAATGTCATTGATTATCATTCCTGCTATTCAGCTTATAATGGTGAGGCTGGAATTCTAGCTGAGATAACAGCTAGAACGTGTCAAGTAGGAGAGGTATATGGATGGAATGGCCCGTCTAGTTTTGATACTTTGGCGCATAGGTGTGGGTATTATTATCCTGCTTTAGATGGATATGATCGTTACCGTAATTATTCTAATGAAGGGCCGCTACTATATAGATTGCCTCCGAATGATATATATTATGACATATTAAGTGACGGAATTGTTGAAGTTCGATATTATGACGCCGTTTTACACAGTACAGCTTCTATGGAGAACTAAGAATGAAGTTTAAAATTAATCGTAAGATATTTATTTACTCGGTTGTGATAGTAACAACGTTAGTTTTGATTGCGCTTCTATCTAAAGAATGGTATTACCATCAAATGCTAATAACCCAGGGAGATAGTTTTCAACAATACTATGATTTGCCTTCTCGTGATAGAGAATTATTTGTTGATTTATACGATTATTACGATGATCAACTTTCTGGTCCTGCTGTAATTCTAAATATACCTTTTAATGAAATATCGCAAAGCGACTATGCAGATCTTGCCATTAACATTGAGTTTGCAAATGTTAATTCGTTAGATGAGGCAAATCGAATAGTACAGTTGTTCATAGAATACTTGGAAGATAACCCTGATATAAGTTTTGAGGATAGGCAATTAGTAGAAATAATAGTTTACGACACTTATGTTTTAGGAACAGATAATAAAGCATGTCTAGTTTGTAGACTGTCAATAGTGAGTAACATGGTTTCGAGTATTGAATTAACTATTAACTCTAACGATATTATATGTACTGATAATGATACTGTTTTGGATAGTGTTCAAACTGTGATGGTTGAGAATATGGAAGAACTATCGGAGCAGCAAATAGAAGTTTTGTGCGATTGTTATCCTAATGCAGAAATCAGTACGATATAATATCTCTCAATACATTATCCCATGATTGGATAATTTAAGTGGTTGAGAATGGCGATTATGTATAAGATATTTATAGTGGAAGACGATAAGGGCATAGCTGACGGTATAGCTGCTTGCCTTAAAGTATGGGACATGGAATCCCGTGAAGTTCAGGATTACCGTAATGTCACGGAGGAGATCAGAGACTATGATCCGCACCTCGTGATTATGGATATAACGCTGCCTTACATGGGCGGTTACTACTGGTGCCAGGAGATCCGTAAGACGAGCTCCGTGCCGATCATTTTTATCTCGTCTGCGACGGATAACATGAACATTATAATGGCGATGAATATGGGTGCCGACGACTTCATTCCGAAGCCGTTCGACCAGAGTGTTCTCATCGCGAAAGTACAGGCTCTTCTTCGAAGGACTTACGACTTCAATAAGGGTTCTTTCGCACTTGAAGCAGCGGGTGCCGTTCTTAACACCAACGACAACACTTTGACCTATAACGGAACGAAGATCGAGCTCGCGCGTAACGAGTACAAGATCCTTCTTACACTCATGCAGAACAAGAATAAAGTAGTTAGCCGTGAGAAGCTCATGGAGGCTTTGTGGGAGACGGACAGCTTCGTCGACGAGAACACGCTGACGGTTAATGTCGGCCGCCTCAGAAAGACCTTGGAAGCAGCGGGCTTTAAGGACCTCATCAAGACAAAATTTGGAGTGGGTTACATCCTGGAGGATTCCTGATGAAGCACTTCGGTGGCTATCTTAGATCCCGCCTGGGAACCATAATTCTGTGCGTTTGCCTGTTCGGCGTGTTCGCTGCTGCGGATCTGCTTTTCGAGGTGGAAACAATAGTGCTGTGGTACCCGCTTATTTTGGGAGCGGTGCTGCTTCTTGTTGTGGGTGCGGTGGATTACGTGATGTTTCTTAAGAAGCATAAGGAGCTTTCTTACGGCGAGCTTCCCACACCGAAAAGCTTGATCGAGGAAGATTACCAGAGCATCATCGCGAAGCTTAAGGAAGAAGCCGAGATGAGGGCAAGTTCCGCTTCGCAGGACTACAACAACATGATCGAGTACTACACTGTGTGGGCGCATCAGATCAAGACACCGATCGCGGCGATGAGGCTTAACCTGCAGTCCGAAGACAGCGAGAGTGCGAGGAAGCTTATGGGCGACCTTAACAGGATCGAATCGTATGTGGAGATGGTACTTACTTTCTTAAGGCTCGATTCCGACAGCACGGATTACGTCATTAAAGAGCACGATCTCGATGAGATAATCAAGTCTTCCGTAAGGAAGTTCTCGCGCGAGTTTATCCTGAAGAAACTGACGCTTAATTACGAGCCCGTGAAGTACAAATGCATCACTGATGAGAAGTGGCTCGAGTTTATAATAGAGCAGGTAATATCGAATGCTGTTAAGTACACGTCAGAAGGCGGAGTGCGCATCTACATGGACGAGCCGGGACTTCTTGTCATCGAAGACACGGGTATCGGCATAAGCGCGGAAGACCTGCCACGTATATTCGAGAACGGATACACGGGATTTAACGGCCGCGAGGATAAGCGCGCAAGTGGTATAGGTTTGTATCTATGTAAGAGGATTGCCGATAACCTAGGTCACAAGATAACGGCAGAGTCGACTCCCGGAGTAGGAACGAAGATGATTATCGACATAAGAGGGAAGAAGCTCGGAGTAGAGTAATTTCCAAATGTGACAAATGTGTAAGAAGTACGTAAGCAGATTCAATGGAATGGGAAAGAGCGAATTCATACACTTAAGCCATGACAATGAGAAAGGATGAAACAGTATGAGTTTGCTTGAAGTGTCAGGAGTAAAAAAGATATACAAGACGCGCTTCGGAGGCCAGTCCGTAGAAGCGTTGAAGAACGTTAATTTCACGGTAGAGAAGGGCGAGTTCGTCGCTATCATGGGTGAGTCCGGAAGCGGTAAGACTACGCTTCTTAATATTCTTGCGGCCCTCGATAAGGCAACGTCAGGAACAGTTATTCTCGACGGTATGGATGTGGGTAAGATCAAGGAGTCCCAGATGGCGAAGTTCCGCCGCGATAACATGGGATATGTATTCCAGGATTTTAATCTTCTTGATACCTTCTCCCTTGAGGATAATATCTATCTTCCTTTGGTGCTCGCAGGTAAGAAGCATGCGGAGATGAAGTCCCGTCTTGATGAGATCGCAGAGCCTCTCGGAATCACAAGTCTTCTTAAGAAGTATCCGTATGAAGTATCAGGTGGTCAGAAGCAAAGAGCCGCAGTCGCAAGAGCTCTTATCACAGGCCCCCGCATCATACTTGCAGACGAGCCTACAGGTGCTCTTGATTCCAAGTCTTCCGATGAACTTCTCGACCTGTTTACGAAGGTTAATCAGATGGGTCAGACAGTCCTCATGGTTACACACTCCACGAAGGCCGCAAGCCACGCTTCTAGAGTAATGTTCATCAAGGACGGCGTGATCTTCCATCAGATCTATAAGGGTGATTCCACAGACACCGAACTTTACCAGAAGATCTCCGATACACTGACGCTTCTTGCGCAGGGAGGTGATCTTAAGTGAATATAGGTCTCTATCCCAAGATCGCGTATGAAGGTATGCGTAAGAACGGGAAGCTTTACATTCCTTACTGCATTACCTGCATACTGATGGTCGCTATCTATTACATAGTTCATTTCCTCGCTTTCTCCGGAGTTCTTATCGGAATCCCGGGAGCAAGTACAGCCGTTCAGATGCTTGGATTCGGTGTCTATGTCATCACCATATTCAGTGCTATATTTCTGTTCTATACACAGTCGACATTGATCAAGGGACGTAAGAAAGAATTCGGTCTTTACAGTGTCCTCGGAATGAACAAGAATAACCTCGGCATGATCATCTTCTATGAGACGATCATGACATGGATCGCAGCAATCTTCGGAGGACTGATCTTAGGTATCGGTATGTCCAAGGTAGCTGAACTCGGATTTACCCGTATGATCGCAGCACCGGTTAATTATGATTTCAGGATATCAACGGATTCAGTGCTTCACACGATCGGAACATTCACGGTTATATTCCTTCTTATTTGGCTCAATACGATAAGACAGATCAAGTTCTCTTCTGCAATCGAACTTGTCCGTTCCGAGAAGGCTGGAGAGAAGCCTCCCAAGGCTAACTGGTTTATCGGGATCTTCGGTGTCATCGTTCTCGGAGCAGGCTACGTTCTTGCTATCAGAATCCAGCAGCCCATCTCCGCTTTGTTCGGATTCTTCATTGCAGTTGTGCTTGTAATCGTTGGAACTTACCTCGTGCTCATCGCAGGTTCGGTATTGCTTTGCAGGATCTTGCAGAAGAACAAGGATTACTACTACAAGACTAACCACTTCGTATCGGTATCTTCCATGGCTTACCGCATGAAGAGAAATGGAGCGGGACTTGCTTCCATCTGCATCCTTCTCACTATCGTTCTGGTAATACTCTCTTCGACAACGGTACTGTTCAACAATTCGGAGTATTGCCTTACAGTAAGATACCCGAATGAGATCGGCGCATTCGCCTGCACATACGGATACGATGAGAACCTTACGGATTTAGGTGAGAGACTTGATGATATCCTCTACGAGGCTGCCGAGGCACACGGTGCGACAGTTACAAATAACAAGACTTACTACACATATTCGATCAGCGGCTATCTTGAGAATGATGTGCTTCAGGTAACTCTCGATTCGTTGTCAGACATGACATTTATCGATTATGACAAGGTTGCACAGATTCAATTCATTGATGTAGGTCTATATAACCGCGTATTCGGATATAACGAGACTGTTGAACCCGGTAAGGCTATCGTCGGAACAGCAAATGACATCACTCTCGGCGACACACTCATAATCGGAGATTCAACATTCGAGGTGTCCAAGCGTATTGATGACAGGATTGATGAGATCGACCCGGCTTCCAAGATCGCAGTATCACCTACGATCTACATGATCGTCGACGATGTCGAAGAGGTAGCTCAGAACTACATTCAGTATCAGGATTACAATGGAGAGCCGATGCTTGGCTGGTACTGGTATTGCAGATTCGATACAGGTCTTGATGTTGATGGACAGATAGAAGTAGCCAATGATCTGAGTGCAGTACTTAACGAAGAACTTGGTCCTTTGAACTTCACTAACTACTACTGTGACAGCCACGAGAACCAGCGTACGGATTTTTTAAGCACATTCGGCGGACTCATGTTCCTCGGTATACTTCTTAGCACCATATTCCTTGTCTCATGCGTGCTCATCATCTACTACAAGCAGATCTCCGAAGGCTTCGAGGATAAGTCCAGATTCGAGATCATGCAGAAGGTCGGCATGACGCGCGAAGATATCAAGAAGAGCATCAATTCACAGATGCTTACGGTATTCCTGATCCCGATCGTGTTCGCCTGCGCACACCTGTTCATGGCTTTGCCGATCATCCATAAACTTCTTATGCTCATGGGCTTCATGAATATGCCTATGCTCGTTGCAACAGCAAGCGTATGCGTAGTTATCTGTGCGGTATTCTATGCAGCTATCTACAAGGTAACATCCAACGCTTACTACAAGATCGTATCCTGAGCAGTTTTGATGGATATAAAAAGGCACCGGCTTCAACCGGTGCCTTCTTCGCCTAATTAGTATAGATAAGTTGTTCGAGCAAGAAATTTATTACCTTAGTCGAGAATATTGCGATATGTTTTACGTACCTCACAAAGATATTACCATTATTCAGGTCAGAACATCTGCCAATGTATCATCTTATCAAGGTCCACAGCTAACTGCTTTGTTTTTACAGCACCTTCTGCTGGCCTGCCGATGCCAATGAAACAAGGGATCAAATAATCTTCCGGGAAACCAAGTACGTTTCTTGCAATCTTCTCCTCATCCCCCCAGGGAATTCTTACATTGCATCCGTAACCCTCTGAAGTAGCGGACAGCCATACATTTTCAATGCTGCACCAGATTGAAGCATAACAATTAAGGTCTGATAGATTCTCGGGATTCAGAATATCAGTCTTTTTCTTCATCAAAGGAATAATCACTGCAGCTGCATCAATCAGCATTCTGTACTGTTTAGGAACAGCAATACGGTAACTGTCTTTCTGAACGGGATCAGATATAAAAGTCATATCATCCACCGTCTTTTCCGTAAGATCCTTAGGCACTCCGTTAACCGCTGCCTTCATTAATTCCCTGTCAGTTATGACTATATAATGCCAGTCTCTGAAATGGTCATTGGCAGGCGCCGTATATGCAGATGCAACAATTCTTTTTAGCGTCTCTTGGGGGATAGCCTCATCTGAAAAGTCTCGTATACTTCTTCTTAAATTCATTGCTTCGTATAATTCCATAATCGTCACCTCCGTGATATTTCAAGTATATTGGATATTTTTACCAATTAATAGCAGAATAATGTTATGCTTTATAACAATATCGTATTCTGGTTTGCATATGAGAAATGATTACTACGATAAAAAACGCGAACAATGGCGCGCAATGATAAGACAAAGAGACGATCGTTCCGAGATCGTCAATTACGACGATCCATCGTTTCCGTCTTATTCTTTTCAAGGGCATATGGACGGCAGTTCACCGTGGATAAGAAAAGCACATTGGCACGAAGACGTAGAGTTCATGACGGTACTCACCGGAAACATGGCTTATAACATCAGCGGGTCGATTATCGAAGTTCATCCCGGGGAAACGATATTCATCAATTCAAAGCAACTCCACTACTCAATGGATTGGAATAATGAGTACTGCACTTACATAATCACGATTATCCATCCGAAAATACTTGTGTCTACGCCGGAAGTCGAATCTGAATACATTCTTCCTGTAATTGCAAATCCTGATATTCCGTATATCTTGTGGCGTTCTGAAGACAAAGATACACCCAGTATCACAAAAGCCGCCAAGGAAATCAATGCATCTCGTGGAAATCAGTTTGAGATTACAAGACATTTCTTTGCACTTTGGCATTTCGTTTTACAACGAGCAGGATCAAGCATAAAAGAGCAATCTTCAATTCATATTCAAAACATCGAAAGCCTTAAGAATATGATCGGTTATATTAAGAATAATTACAGAGACCATATATCATTGGATTTGATTGCAAAAGTCGGTTGCATGAGCAAATCAAGCTGCAATAACCTGTTCAAGAAATACACCGGTCATACTCCCATTGATTACCTGATAAGATATCGTCTTGATAAGGCAATGGAGCTTATGTCAGCTTCCGATGAATCGATTGGAAATATCAGCAGCAAGTGTGGATTCGCTTCGTCAGGATATATGACAGAACAGTTCGTCAGATGCTATGGTTTTACCCCGAGAGAATTCAGGAATAGTATAGGATAGTATTAATAAATATTCTCGACAAAGAGATCTCTTTCCTCCGTCTTTTGGATTAAACCATCCGGCGCAACACTCTTTTAAAGATTAATTATCTGCATTATTAATCAACTCGTTGATAGCGCGCGACCGTTCGTCCCCCACCCCAATACACGGTCAGGAAGTAATTCCTGGCCGTTTTTCTTATCATTTGTCGGTTCGCGACATAAACGGATACAACTCACGACAAATCACATTGACAAATAGCCATATTCCAAGATAATCAAAGATAAGTGTTAATATAAATGCTGTTAATTGGGGTTATACCTATATCAACTTATGTATATTCAGGTCTTCATAGTACAGCATCTGCCAATGGATTATAAGAGGATTTACACAATGAAAGCTAATTCTGATAATAAAAAACAATCAATTAACAATACAGTCGTTATTGTTTTGTTATTAATTGTCGCTATTCTATTCTTTGGCAGAAGTTATTATATTAAATGGATTGATATCGCAATTTCGTCTGATACAGTCGTAGATTCTCACCTGTTTTCTGAAGAACTTATGGAGTTTACTACTTATATGAGTGAATCTATCCCTACAGAGATAAATTTGGAGATGGCGAGAGTTGAACACGATGAAAAAACTATCAATATCTACTTTGAGTATGTTGATTCTTTAGAGAAAGCTAATACCATCATAAACTCGATAGATGAATTCTTATCGCAGAATCCAAATTGTATCATACATGATTACAATACAAATATTATTATGTATATGAACGCATCTTACGAAAGAACTGTCAGCATACAGTTGAATAATTATAGTCGTGCACAAGGAAAGTGGTGTGCTGAAATAAATCCAAACATTATAAACTACGATGAGGAACTTAATGATGAAATAATAGTTGAAATGATTCAGGTAGTTACTATCACCGAGAATGACATCGACTCGTCAAAGATTGATTTATTAGGATGGATATATCCTAGTGCGGAAATAGAAACGTAGCTATTGGTGACTGGACTGCGGCGAAAAATGTATAGTCGGTGTTTTATTATGTCACCGGTCAATGCCAGCGCTACGGTAGGGATTTCGCTACAGAAACCGAACGCTTATCACATATCGAAGCTTGGTCTTCAGGTCAGAATTAGAGTAGAAAAAGCCCATTTCAACTAAGAAAGGGGCTTTTCTTGTAATTAACTTGGTGTAATTAAATAGAAAATTGGCCTGGTTACAAAGCAAGGTATAATAAGTACATGGTTGGTAACCATAAAAAGGAGATAGAACACATGAAAAGATATATCTTGATATTCATTGCGGTTATTATGCTGGCGCTTACTGGATGCTCCGATAAGTATAACGAAGATGATTTTATCGGCAAACGCTCTGATGAGATAGTTGCTACCTATGGAGAGTTTGATAATGTTCTGGGAATTGATGTTCCGGATGAGGATGGTATATACAGAAATTGCAGGTGTGGTTACATAATTGAGGAACCCCACACCGGATTCTTAAGAGCTTCAGAAGAGGTTCTATTTTTCATCCAATTTGACGAAGATGGAATTGCAACAGAATGTAGTGAAGGCTATCGTCCCGGTGGCTGACAGATATGAAGAAAATTATAGTTAATTGTATAGCGTTGATTTATATAACCATGTGTTTGATTCTATGTTCGTGTAGTAATCACACAGAATCAACGACAGTTTCTGGTAATATTGTGCCGTTGGAGAATCAGGTTGATGAAACAATAATCCCACCATCTACCAATCATTCGCATGTAGTTGAGACTGAGGCGACTACGGTGTCGGTTCCTTACTATGAAGTAAATTCTTTGGAGAACGAGATTTCTTTGATGGAGTCGATTGAAGATGTTGGAACTGCCCTTGGAATAGATATCGAGTCTAATCGACCGTCAGATAGTTCTGAGTTTGCTTTTTCATTTGAACAGAATGGACATCATATCGTATACATTTTTGATTACTCAGCATCCCTGGATTATAGTACCGAGATTGATCCTGTCACTGGAGAACAGTATTATTACCCTCTTGACTACGAGTATCACATCATAAAGGCATTGATGATAGATGGAATACGTATAAATGAATACGAATCGGAGAGTTGGGCGGAATGTGCTTATAGATCATCTGTTGATCAAGCAATAGCCCTTGATATTGAATTAGAGGATAGCTCGAGTTGTGATGGGTATTGTTTTGCCGAAGATACAGAAGGTTCCTACTATAGAGAATTCTATGCCTTATATCTAATTGGAAGATACGTAATATCATATTCTTATTCAATTACTCGCGCTGATACAGAAGATTACAACAATTACTTGGATTTCTGCGAGATACTTCAATTACCCATTAGCGATCAAATGACAAGTGAAATAAACGATTAAAAATATGTATGAGTTCTCTTTGGACTGCGGCGTGAATTGTATATCAGTTGTCTTTTGAGGGTGGTTCATGGGCAGCGAGTACTATAACACCTGGAGGTTCGTTTTATAAGTTTTATTTGGACGACGGAGAAATTGTATCTGAGTATTGTGGAGATTTGTTATGGGAATTGTGAAAGCACGAAGAAATAAAGCATCATGTATTGTATATATTTTTATTTCGATAATCTGTGTTGTACTTACGGTTTATGGCCTCGTTGGTGTTACTTCGGAGATTCGATATTTAACACCTGTGGAAGTAGATCAGCATAGAGTTATGGATGAATCCGGGAATTATCTTGATGCCTCAACTGTTTACGACGCCCAAACTCCAACAGCGTATGATAATGACCTTTCATATGTTAAGTGTTTGAGGATTGTATATATATCTATTCTGGTGATTATCGTTATTAATTGGATTGTGTTTTTTATACTTAATAATAACACTTCGAAAACAAAGAATTATATATTGGTATCAGAATTGTCATTAACGATTGTGATGATATTGATATTGTTGAGTATTCATAATTATTCTTGGAGATAGGTTTGGACTGCGGCGAAAAACGTATAGTCGGTTATAATTCCATCGGCATCTGTCTTAGCAAGCAGCGTAGGGAAAGGATCTATTCATTATGGAGTGTTGCAAAATGTCACCGCAGTCCGCTATAAAGAATTCTAGTTTAAAATTCGTTAATGTGCTAATTATGCTTTTCATATCGATAATATGTATTGCATATACTGTTTGTAGCATTGTAAGCATTAATACCGCTATCAAATATTTGACTCCCAGAGAGGTAGAGCATCACATTGTTATAGATGATGAGGGAAACTTTGTTGATGCCTCCTCAATAAATAATATGGATAATGTTAGTAGTGATAGCTTGACTTACAGCACTCCTTATCAAGAAGAGCAGATAATTAAACATCTTGTTTACCTTAAAGTAGCATACATTTGTTTTATAGCGTTAGTGTTTATAAATTGGATTATTCTAATCGTATTTAGAAGATTATCATATAACTCAAAGTTCTATATTGTATCGGTTATTTTCTTGGTTTTGATTATATTGATAGAGGTTATAAGCAATCACCACTATATTGTTCGATAGTGGACTGCGGCGAAAAACGTATAGTCGATTATAATTCCATCAGCGTCTGTCTTAGCAAGCAACGTAGGGAAAGGATCTTATGCTAATATGTATTCATTATGGAGTGTTGCAAAATGTCACCGCAGTTCAATGTATAATGTGCGTAGTTAATGATAGGCCGTGGACGAATCTTTTTTGATTGATTAAGATTCCAACAATTTGGTGATTTGTATGAATAGATTTAAGTTAACCGTTATTACAATTGCATTTATAGTGTTGTTTTCCGGATGCAGTGAGATTGTTAATCCAAACGAACAGAATGTCGAAGAGTCGTCGGTCGAGCAAGTCACAGAATCATCATGGCCTTTACCTTCAAGGGATTTTTTTGAAAACCTTGACCGGGATTCTAGCCTGGACGATATCGTTGAACAGATTGGCCCCTGCGGTTATGAAGGTTCAGGAATTATCTATCATGTATGGTATCTGGATGACGGTTCTAAAGCTAAACTGGTCTTTAATAGTGAAGGGGTAATAGAGTTTATCTATATCGCTAACGACGAGAACAGCGAAAGAATATATGACCGTTCTGATTCATAAAATTGGTTAAAGAGAACTCCCATCTGAATCATCCAGATCAGTTTTACGCTGGGTGACAGCTGCGCACTTTTGATATATGGAGAAGATTTGACGAAGATGGATTTGCTATAGAATGCAGGGAAGGCTACCGGGCACCAAGCGCGTGATATAATAGTACTGTTGAGGAGGGCATTAAGATGAAGAAGCCAAGCAATGATAAGATTACTGCCGCGAAGATTATTGCCGGTGTAGTAGCTTCGCTTACTATCGGTGCCAATATAACAGGATGCGTTTATGGACCT
>JAEEGL012347937.1_pt1 | contig 18320 bp, 14 predicted proteins | sample 9134231 | NCBI WGS metagenome assembly JAEEGL01 (sample SAMN16246548, study PRJNA631951) | gut metagenome | biome: gut microbiome; feature: rumen; material: fiber-attached | host: Bos | place: Iran: Karaj | collected 2018-10 | reverse complement strand
AGAAGAAAAAAAGCGACAATTTTGTGATCCTGGATCCACCGAATAATTTTCCGACGTCTGTCAAACTTAAAGGACGTAAAAATAATGTCGATTACTTTGTCAAAAAAGAGAACCAAGGAAATACTGAAATTAAATGTTTGCCAAATTCTGAATTTCGAGTCAAAGTGGAATGGCAATTCAAATACAACAATGAAATTTTTCCATGTTTTCAGCCTGATTGTACAATGACACCTGAGGTAGGGGAAAAACTTAAGCCTGTTGATAAACAATCTTCTTGTATAATTTATGATATCACCCCCGGAAGTAATTTGGGCAGTTACACATACACATTCGAGGCCAAGGTCCAAAATAAACAACTTGTGTATAAAAAATTCATTTTTAAGGTGGTGAAGCGCTAGACAGGCGATATCTGTTCTCGCTTGGAAATGACGGCATGTGCGATTTCCATCCTTGTCAAGATTTTTTGGGGCACAGGACTGAACTTTGTTTCCTTGCCCATATACAGTATTGCGCCGTTGATTTTCTTCATACAGTGGATAAAGCGCAAGGAATGGCTCCGTACTACGAATCCAAAATGGGCGGCAGCTATTTGCGTGACCGTTTCCCTGATCATCATCGTATTCTCCTAATTCTCAAAGAAATAATCGATTCGAGCAAGTGTTTTTTTCCCCCATATCCGTCCAATAATGTCTGAAAAATGTTGTTTTGGGGGCGCAGGCACGCACTAAATGACCTGATTTTTTTCAAGACCCCATTTGGGTGTGTAGATTTTTTGAACAGGAGTAGTCCATGTCACCAGAAGGTGAGTTGGCAGGTCGTCTCCGGATTGTCTCTGATGGCTCGTTTCTTCCGCTCTCTGATGGTGTCGCGGCATTCGATGACACTGTCCAGCCGAAAGAAGTTCCACTGGACTACACGCACGGGCGTGAATAATCTGCTGAGCGGATGCTTCTATTTATTGTACCAGACCACGAAGCGAAGCATTGGACATGAAGAAGGCAAAGGAGAGGAAGCTTGAACGAGGCGCGGACCGGATAAGCCCATACTGCAGGAGGACGTTCGGAGGAGTACGACCGGATCATCGGGGATGCTAGGCCGTCTGCCCCAAGCCGCTTTTCACACCGGGCAGCCGAAGGGAAGGAAAAGAACGGGCGTTTGTAGAGAAGCTCAGGGAGATCAAGTGCTCGGTGTGCAAGTTCCTCCGCAACTTCACCGTGCCCTTCGACAAAAACCGCGCGGGGCGGGACGTCCGCAACGTGAAGACCAAGACGAAGGTGGTCGGTAGTTTCCGCATTGAGGAAGGCGCACTTGACTATCTGGACGTGATGTAGAGCCTGGGCACTGGCATGAAGCACGGCGTCAGCGTGTTCAACACTGTCGCCGACGCTTTCACCGACGATGTGGAAAGCGTCCCGCAATAATTTCCGTGGCAATTTTTTGGACGTCAATGGTAAACGTCAACGGCTGGAAGTGCCTTTTTTGACATCAACGGCTGGAAATGCCTTTTTAAGCCACTATATTAACTTATAGTGAAAAGTCTCACATGGGGAGAGGCTCTGAATAGTTACCAACAGAAAAGGCTACAGGAAAAATGAATGAGATCAACGACTCCAACGCACCTGAAAATTCGATTGAACGCGCGGACATTAATGCTTCGCCCGACACTAGTGAGGTGGAGCGGACGGATGAAGATCATTTCGAGAACACTGAAGTCACTCATGCTGGACATAAAGAAGTGGAGCAGTTGACGGATGACGAACGCGAGATAGAGGCAAATAATCCTGGGCGAGATGAATTCGACGATTTTCTTAAGGATGCGAACGACGATACGGATAATAGTGGAAAAATTGAGAACGATGCGGCAAAGAACGAGCCTACGGACACATCTGACAATGGTGATCTGGGGAATGAAGATGGTCGGAATCCAGAAAAACTGCCGGTGGGCTCCGCAGACGACGGTACGGAGGGCGGTCCTACGAAACCGGTGGTTGTAAGTCACTGGGGTGAACCAATGACGACTGAAAATGGCGATGGAGAGGGCAACCAAGAAAATAATTCATTGACGCCTGCGGATTTGAAAAAACTTACTGGGGACGATGGTAGTGTCAGTAGCCCCGCACGGAGTTTGGGAAATGCAGGGGAAGTAAATGAAGATGAAGAGAGGAATTCAACTGAAAACATGGATCAAGTTAAGCAAGATGGTGATTCAACGGCAGTAAATATTGATTATGCCCGGGAGCAGGCGGAGAAAGAACAGGTAGAGAAGGAGAAGGAGATGGAGATGGCACTGAAGAGAGCGATGGCTGATTGGCAGCATTCACGGTAGAGGAAAACTTAAAAAGCGCATCATTATATATGCAGGGAAACATATTCGTTCAACCTAGAGGGAAACTGTCAAGATGAATGAACTCTCCGAAGTCTCCGGCCCAGAGAAACAGATAGAAAACGATTGTATCCAAGATGTGCAAGCGTCTGAACCGGTGGAGCAGTTGACGGATGCTGAACGCGAGATAGAGGCAATAAATCCTGGGCGAGATGAGTTTGATCGTTTATTGGCAACGTCTGAAATCTCAAGGGAAAAATCAGATGATCTTTCTCTTGAAGAAGTAAAAGAAAATTACATTGGCGATTTGATGGGACGTTCTGAAGTGCCGGAAACAATTGATGTTGATTCAGCCAAGGGGGCTGAATATGTCAAATGCGAAGGCGAAGAGTTAGCTAGCAAGCGTGCGGAATTCACACGAACGAAGGCCGACTTGAAACATGAATGGGAGGATTTGAACGGTCGAGAATGGCCTAAATATACTGAAGATGTCTATTCCAATAATGGGGTGAAAATTCGGGTTGCTGGTCAGGATTATGATGCCCATCATATTCAGTCATTGGAGTATGGAGGTAAAAATGAGGCGACGAATATTACCCCGCTTCATGCAACCGAACATTTTGATCGCCAAGGTGTGCATGCGCCTAATAGTCCCTACTCTGAAATTTCCAAGTGTTTGTAAATGTTTTGTTCAAGCATTAGAGGTGATTAATGTATATAAATCAGTTTTTAGAAAATTTGGCAAATGTCAAAATCAACTCTGCCCAACAGCAGATTCTTGAGAAAGCATATCAAGTGCAATTTGAGGAGATAATCTTAAAAATAGTCGCCTTGTCGAAAGACGGGATTTTTTTTGAAGACGACAATTTTTGCAGGTTGCTGTCCTTGGTCGAAATTCTCCATGCGTCAGAATTTCTTCACGTGGATTTTTGCAACCATAAAATGCTTCCGTTGTTTGACAAAGGCGAAAATGATTTCATTGTCTATAATTATGACACGAAAAAATGGTGTTTTTTCAATATTGTGGACCAATCGACATGGGGTGTCAAAAATAGCCTTGAAGAGATTATGACTTAACATTCAGAAATGCAGTACATTAACGGAAGATCCATTTTTTGCACTCTTCCATTCCGGATGCATGGAATGGAATTGTGCCCTTCTCCTCCGTGACTGACGTTGCGAAAAAAGCGTTTCGCTGCGGGAACATATCCTCGATGAGATTGAGCAACGGGGTTCCTCCGAAAACCCGCAGGAATATCTTGCATTCTTCAGGAGGCGAACCAGGGGTGAGTTTGACATTGGCGCCAGTTTTGTTTGATTCAGCAATTATGTTTTGTAACTGGAGATCATCGGTTTTGGTGATGATGACCGCGCATCGAACCATCGATAAGTGACGATATAATTCCGTCCCCTCCTTTCTCATCACAATATTCATACAATACACATTGAAGTTTGGATTGTATGTTGGAAGTTCGTAATCATTATCACAATATTCTTTAACTTTTTCTAGGGAGAATGGATCTACGACGAAAACTATGATGTCAGTATGCGCCAGGTATCGTTCGCTTCTTAGATTTTCAACCCTCAAAATCTTTAGGCCGGGTTGATCAAAAATGAAATACTTGGTTTTGCTCCTTGGGTGGTAAACACAGTTCGGGAGTGTCAAAGGCAGGGGGGCATCCTTATGGATAGGGGCTGCTGGTGCTGGTCTGACCCTCCCACGCATATGGACGATGCAGGTATTCAGCCACTCTTCGTCGCCTTTGCTCCCTCCCGGTTGAAAGATCTGATTGTTGTCCCCCTGTGCATCCTTGCACAGACAATCCACCAGTAGTGCCTCGACAAATTGTGTCTTGCCCGCAGAGGGCCCGCCGATGACCGCAATCAACTTCGGGATGACATTCTCGTCATTCCCGTCCAACTGCTTTCCACAGTCAACATAAGGGCAGAATGCATTGTATCTTCGCAGTCTGGTTAGGCGCGTGGTCGCCAGTTTTTCGCCGCATTCGCATGTCCAGAAGAAAACTCCATAGCGCATGGATGGGTACAGCTGAAGCCTGGTTTTGCATCCGGGACACTCATAAACAGGGCTGGGTACCTTTCGGTCACAGTGCCGGCAGAAGATATAGGCCCCCTGGAGTTTCCGCTGGAGCTGTGCCAGCAGCTGAAGTTGTGTCAAGCCCATCTTATTAAGGCAATCTATCAGGAAGAAAAAGACGAAAAGGCAGAAAAATAAGGTCGACTCGACCAAAAAACCAATAGATGCGACAGCCCATAGGACGAACCAGAGAAAGTATGCACTTAAAGCGATAGCGACGATGAAGCTCTTTACAATAGGGTTATCTGGGGATTGGTTCCACATTTCCCCAGCTTTCTCTTGAATCGGTGTTGAAAACTTTGTGGCGAAATCTAATGACTTATCCCATATGTCCTTGAAATCGTCAAGCCAAGGCCCTTTGTAGTAAAAATATGTCTCGTACACCTTTCCCCTTCTATCTTCGGGCGAACTCAGTTTTTTGCTTCTGGAGAAGAGAAGACGATAAAATAAACGACCAATTGCGTACAAGAAGCAGACGATGCCGAGCACGCCGCCGATGATCGGGCTTACGCAAATACCGACGCAAATACCGACAAAAAAGAAAAAGATTGCAATCGTGAGTTCGAAAAAAGATTCGATAAGCGAAATAATGTTTTTTCCATTTTTATTACAAAATGTGTCTATTGTATTGAGGATTGTATTGAGGATTTCAAAAACCATTTCTAGTATTTCGGGAAGTATAACATCCACGATCAAGGCTAGCAATAAACAAAAACATAATGGATAAAAAAAGCACATAATCGATAAAACATGATGGTTAATCACTACCAAGAATAGAGCTGATTGACGACTTGCGCGGGGCCTGCAGGAAATTCTTCCGCTTGTGCGTCAGTCTGTGGATGAACGAGGGGGTTGGCCGTTTGGCAATCTCGTTAATAATCTTCTTCCCAGCCTCAGTGGAATGCAATAAATCCTTAAGTTGTTGCTTGCCCTTGTCATTGTCAACCAGTTTCTTGAATTCTTTCTTCGTAAAATCAATGAACAATATTGCAATCACATCGTTAACCCATAGGTCTAGAGTGGGCGGAGGATTCTTTGGATCTGAGGAGAGCAAATGCACGAGCAGCACCTGGGCACTGAGGGCCAGGCACTGTTGTTTATGGCAGTCTTCCCACAGTTGGCATAGAAAGTCTCGTGGGGTGTCTTGCGTAGTTTTTAAGATGTTCAACAATTTCAATTCGAAAGACTTATACTCAACTTTTGTATGATTGCAATAGATTGGCAGTAACCAGTCGTATAGTTGTTTCGTAAAAAATTCATCGGCATTGTTATTGGATACGCTTCTTGCCCATCCAAAAATGTCTTCAAATGAATTTATGTATGTAGGCAGGGGGAAGCCATAAGGCAGGATTGCCCTTAAAAAAAGGAATTTTGGAGCTTGAAAGTCAGGATTTTTCTTGCTTGTTTCACAGAGAAACTCGTTTAGGCATTTGAGGTTCGCCTTTTCTGGGATGAACTTGTTGTATCGTTCAAATATGAGCGATAAGATCTTGCACCTTAACTCGCTGTCTTCGATGGCGTCCAAGGGGGCCAGGAAGCACTTGCAATTCTCCTCGGTGGTTGGAAATTGCTGATTTTGATACAACGAGAAGAAGAATGTGCCAAAATCATCCATCGTGGCGTTCTTGAAGTCAAGCATCAAGCGAAAGAAACAATCCTCTTTTTGATTAGACTTTTCGAGCATTATAGAGGCAATGATCTTGGCAAGATTGTGTTTGCCGATTTTCAGGAGATGGTTCAATATCCTTTGGTTGAATTCATTTTCCGTCTGGTTCAGCCAATTGGTATCTTGCAGAAGCTTATCCATATCGCAGAGGCGCAAGATTTCTTCAAAGATTTTGCGATGGTTATCATATACCCAGACAAGAAGTTTTTCCCAAAGGAGCCCATTTGCCAGTTTGTTTGGATTTATCGAGTTCGCCGATTCCTCATCCAGCAGGAGAAGCATATAGAAATCCTTTTCGGTGATGTGCTCCATGTCAAGGATATGTTTTTTGACCGTCTGGGCGAATATGCCATGGCTTGCTTCGGCGATGAAAGGATACTCCTCGGCCATTTTGACCGGATCATCCGAAAATAATCCGTAAATCTTCAAATTGAATTTCTCCATAAGGGAGGCAGGAAGGGCATCACCTAGTTCGTAGAATTTTTTGATCTCATTCTGTGACGTGCCCATCGTGATTTGGGAGACGATGATGTCGAATAGTTTGTTTTGGATAAAGTCGTCACCTTTTTTTATACAATCGTCACCTTTTTTTATACAATACGAAAAGACATCAACATACTCTCCCAGAGGAAAATGGGCGGCAGGGGCATTTGGCAATGGTGTATCGCTCATTACAATGACTCCCAGAGGAATATGGGCGGCAGGGGCATTTGGCCGCGAATCGCCGCCGCTGTCCGTTCCGCCTCCCAGAGGAATTTGGGCGGCAGGGGCATTTGGCATCTTAGAGAAATAGTTTATTACATATTTGACATCGTTGAGTGAAGAACAGTTGAAATGACTCAGAAATTCGTTATATTCCGCTTTGTGCTCAGCCATCACCGACAACTTCCGGAATCGACTGAGGTCAGCTTGTTTTGTCGTATCGAAAATGGTGTTTTGGTTGTCCGGTCCAACAATGTGATAATCATCCGTTTTGTCAAAGTGCCACTCCGCATATGCAATTGGGATTTGGGCGGCTAACGCTGGAGGCAGAAAACTTTGAAGTGTCCCCACATAACGTGTGAAAAGCAAAGGGGGCACAGCAAGACTTATTTTACGCCCCTTGAGAAAATCAGTGAAAAACTGCAAAAAACTATTGAAGAACATCGTGTCCGTCTCCAGAATTGCATCCAATTCCGAAGGTAAGACATGTGGATTCACTTCAGAGAGGACTGGAAGATATGGTGGTGGTTCCTGGCGCCCTCCTCCATTCGTGGAAGCGGCACCAGCCTTGAATTCATCTGGGATATCTGCCCAGAATGTTTCTGAACCGATATAGCAAGCGGTGGGATGTGGCCAGTATTCATCTGAAATAAGAGCATGCGCAATGTAATTTCCGTTTCTACCATTGAAGCATTTCCCGATATATCTTTCCTGGAGTATGACAAATTTCTTGCTTGGTAACTGGAAGGCAAAGAATATCAACGGCATATCACTTGGCTTTTTGTTTTGCGGGCATTCAAACGGATAGGGGATTAACCGCAACGTCAATTCATTAAGGTCGTTGTCACTAAGCCCCTCGGAATAGGAGAAGACGCCAAAGCCAGGGGAAGACTTGATATTCCAGTTAAAACATGAATAAACCCATTGGTAAATCATCATCGTGTTCTCCAAAACGATTGCTTTTTTTCGTTATTTTTGCAAAGCGTTACAAGAAAGGAACCAATCTATTGGGTCAAAAGATCGTATAGCATTATTCGGAGGCGCATCTTCTATAGTATGATAACCCGAACTTATTCCAAAGTATTGCACTTCTTGGAAATTTTCTTCTGCTGATTGGATGAAGCTATTATAGTCATCTATTAATCTAATGCGACTTTTTATTAAAGCGTTTCTTACTTCTTCTGATAATTCACGGTTATTGGTGAAAATTTCATGAGAACTTAGCACAAAAATATTAGCATATTCATTATTGTATTTTTTCAGTATTTGGATTTCGTTAGAGCTGGCTTTTAGTAAGTCGAATTTCGATATGACAATGGCCAAGGGGATGTTAATTTTTTCTAATCTTTGTTCATATCTGAGGTTACCGACGATGTTAGTGAAAAGGCCAGATAAATCCGGTTGCCTGTTGTCGTTAGAGAGATATTGATCTTTAATTTTACTTATTAATACCTTCGCTTCCTGTTCGCTCTTTCTTATTTCTTCTAATTTCATATAGGCTTCTCTGAAACTCTCACAAGCACAAGGGTCGATGAAAAAGATAAGTCCATTGGCATTTTGCAAAAAAAACCTCATATTTTCTACTTCATTTTGATTATTAAGTCTTTCATTGAGTGGGTTGAATTGTTCGCCCGCGGGATCAACAAATGATAAGAGGATTTTATTCTTCTCATTATATTTCTCATATGTGTAGCTGAAAGTTGAGACATGGTTTGGAAACTTGTCTGGGGAAGTGGCTTTTTCCCTTATGCCGACTCTGTTATTGAATAAGGATGATATTACCTTTCTCAATGTTTTGTCATCGTTGGGGTGCGTATTCCCTAGTCGAGTCATATGCTTTGTTATTGCACTTAAATAACTTGATTTTCCAGAATTGCGTAGCCCCACCAGCTCAATTGCCATCGTTCCTTTATAGTCTTTAAAGATGTCCGCTGGAAGATACTTTTTACAATGTGGGCATACATAAGTTATGTTATTAGGTAGCCATCCACGACGGAAAAGAAATCTATCTACCCAATTGAGGTTACTCAGTGTGTTAATATGTCTTTTCTCTGGAGTCTGTTGATTCCCGCGTATTTGGTTGCCTGCGTTATCTATAGGATCACCAATATCCAAAGCTGCCTCTTCGTCAGAGGCGTTATCGGAGAACTCTGACCCCTGGGACTCGTTATTTATAAAACTGGGATTATCTTGGTCGAGTATATGAAAACAGTAAGGACATCTCAAAGATAGATTGAATTCATTAGTGGATAGGTGGAGAGCGGACTTTCGTTTTATACAATACTTTTTTGCGAGTGCATCATCTTTGATAAACAATTGATAATTTTTCTCCTTATTGTATTTTTTTATTTTTTGGCAAGTCGTGTTTGTTTTAGATAAACCGTCCCATATAATCTCTCCGGATTGCTCCCCGGCACAATTGCCAAGATATCCAAAACCCGATTTAAGAACCATTTGCAAGGGTTTCAATTGGGCCTGGCCCTTAGTCTCTCGATAAATTTTTAGCTCGCCTTCAGAGGTGATTTCCCATTTAATCGTCTCTGGATTAGGATATAAAGTAAATTCGTACGGTTTTGAAAACCACTTCTTATCACCAAAACTATAACACCAGCGCATAATGAGATTAAAATTCTTACCGCAGTCTTTAATAGTTCTTGGAGCATTATCATGTAAAATCAGGCTATGTTCTTTAATCAAAGCGCTCAAAGGACGTTGTGTAAATTCGTCTTTAGGGTTCGCTAACTCTTGACGTAAATCCCCAAATTCTTTATCAGAACTATGAAAGACTTGGCATGAATAATTCTTTAAAGAATCACCTTGTACATCTGGCAGAGAGTCGATGAGCAGTGATACGGGTTGCCCATAGGGATCGTTGCTCTGTACTTGTTGTAGTTTCGGCTCCTTAATTACCGTGGCAAGATGCTCGCATATTTTAATAAACATATTAAAGTCTACATTAAAATTATTATCTTCGATTAATTTATTTATTATTATTGTAAATTCTTCGATTTCTTTATTTTCGATTTCTTTACTATTGTTTGCATCGCCATTTATAGAATTTCCATGAATGGCACACCATTCTTCATAACATTCATTTGCATTCGTAAACATAATCCTCATTTTGAATCCTTTCAGTTCGTTGTGTGTTATATTAATCTCTCTCTATTTCAGTACATCACAAAACACAAATTCCGCCAATACCCGCCAGTGGCTATATTAAAGATAAAAGACTACTTATTGGTGTGAAAACTCCTGTTTTTGAAGATTGTTATCGAATGACAACTGTTTGTCAATCGCTGGACTGGACGTTTGAATTAGGAGAAACTATACAATAGTATCGTTAGCGACGGCATTAGGTGACCTCTATTATTATCCTTTCAACAAGCACAAAATCTCTTTCATAAATGCAAAAATATATTCTTAGTCTCTGTAACTGTCAAGCCTCTAAACCGGGATTCTATCTAACTTTTGCAAATTCCAAGTTATTGGATGTGTAATTGCCTCACAATTTTTTTTCTCCCCCCTGCGACTAGCCAGCTGGGCTTTACTTGGCCGCCAGGTCACCGGTGCAGGGGCTTGGGGTATGTTATATCCCTGTTCCACCTGCAACTTTCCTTTTCCGAGAATGGGCTTTTGTCCGTCGGAGGAAAAGGAAAAAGTTGCCGCAAGAACGACATTCTGCTACGGTAGACGAGATTATTGAGACTTTGCAGTCAAAATAATCACGGAGGAATCACCTCGAAGCCTTTTTCGATTCCATTGGAAATCATCACAAATAAGGAGAAATGCCTCCTCTACCGTGCTTTGCCGCACAGATCGTACAGCTAACCAGGCTGTAATGAACCCCTTTATTCAATTTATTCTGCAGACTCTACATAGACCGTTTTTTTCTGTTGTGACTTCCTTAATTTTGCAGTGAATTTAAAAGGGAACAATATAAACTTTTTTGACATCAACGGCTGGAAATACCATTTCAAGCCATTATATTGCCTCAATGTCAAGGGACTCCCATGGGGAGGAGCCCTGAATAGTTACAACCGTTTTCCCATTCATATCTCGCCACAACACTATGAACTGAGATGCCAGATGATCGTTCATCACACAATTTAAAAATCGCACGGAGAAAATCTCATTGCCGGGTTCTAGGGCCAGGGATACGCGCCACAATATGGTTTTATGGATGCTCACGTAAGTGCCCCGGCTGCATTGCTTATGAGATGAACCATTCTGGAGTCTTTGTGGAAGAGTCACCCGAGGAGACCTATCAGTGGCTGAAAAAATGCGAAGATATCGAGGGCTTGACACTTTCTGGTGGCGAGCCACTAGAGCAGGCTCCTGAGGCATTACTTGAATTCCTTCGTCTAGTACGCAGTGACCCGAGAAAACTGGGTGTCATCTGCTTCACGGGATATCGTCTAGAAGAAATCCAGGCCTCGGCTCAGGCGGCGATTCTGCAATATCTAGATGTCTTGGTCGATGGACCATATATGTCACAGATGAACGGAAATCACGATTTGCGTGGTTCAGACAATCAGCGTATCTTCTTTCTAACCCCACGCTATATTCCAATGAAGGATGCGTTCTTTGGGGCACATTGCCGTAATTTGGAAATTGAGTTGGATTTGAGGAACGGAATTGTCATCAATGGAATTCCAATGCGGGATTTCCTGGAGCGTTTTTCAAAGTTAATGCACGATAAAGGATATGCCATGAATTTTGACGAAACCACCTGACGACTGCCGAATAATCCTTTTTTCAACAATTTATATATCCTCGCCAAGGTTCTGATACCAAAACAAGCGCCAGTCCAAGCCATGCGTAAAGCAAAGATAATCAGGCACACAACATGCCCTTTCACTTTTGTTTCGATTGAAACGATACCATACTCTGCATGACACAGATTTTCCAAACGCACAACGCCTCAAAACTTTATTCCCCAGTTGATAAAACGAGACGAAATCCGATACTTTTATCATTGCCTATAATATCTTTTTTATTTTTAATTATACTTTTTTCCTTAGCAAAATTACAATCATAGGCCAGCCCCAAAATATATATATTCTCGGTGTCTTCTTTGTTTTGGCACATCTCCCAGACATTCCCAAGCATGTCATAAAGCCCAAACTCATTTGGTTTTTTCCTACCGACGTCATGAACTCTCGCATTAGAATTATTCTTAAACCACCCCATATCACCCCCCCACCAGTCTATATTATTATTATTTGCAAAACAATTACCGCATGCATATTCCCATTGCTTCACGGTTGGCAAGGCGAAGTGATATCCATTGGGGAGTTCACTCTTGCAGAACTCATTCAATTGTGTGCAGAAGGCCGAAACAGCACTCCAGCTGATTTCTGTCTTCGGATTATACTTTGGATGTTTGTTCGAATCGTCTCTTTGCAAGTAATGATACTGCCCCTCTGTCACCGTGAAGACACCGATGAAAAATGGGTTATTATCGGAGCAAGAATTAAGCCTACGCATCCATAGTTGCGTCGGACGTATCGCCTCGTTGACTGTAGGAAATTCATCCAACAGCGTAAAAGGTTTTACGATAAAATGTTGATTGTCCATTTTACAAATGCTTAAACAGATATATTCACCCTTAGTATTGATACCATGGAAAACGGAGGGTAAATTAGATAAATAGTAGTCTTTATACAATTTTAAGTAATCCTCATCTCCGTCGCCCTTTTCTTGATCTTTGAAGCCATCGGCAATCTGGGAAACAAGTTCCACGGTATTATTCCACGTTGGCTCGTCCAAGAATTGCAGATGATCTTCACGAACCATCTTGATTGTTTTTTGCAGCTGTTCAGCCTCAAAAGGAAGTCCTGCCAGCCTTGCGAAGTCACAAAGAAAACACACTGCCGCATATTTCTTTCGTTCCTTAAATTTCTCAGTCAAGGCATCCTGGCATTCCTTCATCCCATTTTTATCAAGGATATTAACGAGTTCTTGCTGATCATAATTTGAGTCATTATTTGTTTTGTCGAGAAATTGAGAGCAGAAGTCTTTCGTGTTCTTGTCATGCCAAATGTCATGCCCTATCATTTTAAGGAGCGTCAGTACTCCAATAACATATTCGTCCTTGAATTCTGGAGTCTCATTCGCCAGTGGATGATCCATTATCGCTTTCCTTTTTGATCTATTTGCAAGTTTAACGATGGGAAAATGTTTATCTACTCCAAACTTTTATCAACGGTGTCTTCCTTAACTATCTCAGTGTTCATCCAGACATTAGACACCAAGTCATTTATCTCTTTTTCCGTTTGTTCGATTTTAAACAAGACATCCGTCGTTTTATTGACTTTAACCACTTCATCAGGATTCTTCGAATTATCCTTTTTTTTCAACTCCTCTGCTTTTTCCCGTAATCCTTTTACTTTACTTTCATTTTCTCCATTCTCTTTCTCAAAATTGTTCACTTTGTTTTTCAAATCATCTATTTTACGTTCTGTTAATTCGATATTATTTTTTGCCGCCTCAATTTCTTCATTCAATGTTTGTATTTTTTCATTACAAGAATTAATTTTATTGTCTAAATCCTTTAACTTTTTTTGGGCATTTTTCTGGCTGTTATCTATTTTTTCTTTCAGCTTGTTGATTTTATTACCTAGTTCTATCTTTTCGGCCTCAACTTGTGTAAGCATATCGTCCGTAGAGTTCGCCACTTTCAGTAAAACACTTAATCTATTTGTTTTTTTTACCAAATAATATACTTTATAATTTCCACTAGAGTGCAATTGTTCATTGTTGATAAATTTTTGTACTTGTTTTATTAATTGGTTCACTGTATCTTCAGCAGAACTTTGATTTCCTATTTGATTAGTCATTTTTACGCGCCTTCCTCCGAAGCGTTATCCGTTTATACTGCTAATTCAAACTTTCTATCGCCTTCAAACTTTCTATCGCCTTAATCAATTCAGACTTAAGTTCCTCCAATTTAGTTTCAAGTTGCTTAAACTGGTGTCGAGAATCATTATCATTTTCTTTTAAGAGTTCTTGAGAGAAAGATATCTTGTTCAGGTAACTTTGCTTCGTCTCCAATGCTTTATTCTTTTTCTCTTCGCAATCGTTCTGTTGCTTTTTGAACTCTTCACCACTCAACTCGAGAGTATTATTACACTTTTCCAATTCTTCAATTAAGTTTTCTAACTTTGACAAATGATTGAGTTTATCCTTATTATTTTTATAGAAAACCTCTAATTCATTTTCTTTTTTTCTTAATTCTTCTTCTTTTTCTTCTTTTTGTTTAGTTAGATTGTCAGTGGAAATTTCCAATTCATTTAGGCTATTTTGTTGTTTATTAATTTTGCATACAATATCATCTTGATTTTTATCCTTTTGCTTTTCAAGCTCGTCTAATTGTTTCTTCAATTCTGTTTCTTCATTTAGTGCCGTTTGAAGTTTCTCCAATTTTTCTTTATTTTCAAGAACATTAATCTTACATTTCATGTCTAAAATAGCCTTTGCAACCTGGTTAATCAAGTCATCTATACTCATGTGCTGAGTATTCGTGTTTTCGTCTTTTTGAGTCTCCATATTAATTCCTCAATTCTCCATTTTGGGAAGATCTTGATTGACATCGATGTTGCACAGCATCTCGTCGGAGATATTCTCTCCGCGGTCCATCATCGCTCCGAAACGGGTGTTTCGCGCATCCATTATCGCGGTGATGATTCCGTTCACGGCATAGACGTTGCCAAAGTTCTCGCCCGCCTCTTTGCGGATGTGCGTGAGTTGCGCCAGAATATTTTGGTCAAATGCTTCGCACTGTTCCTTGGGAATCTCGTAATTCTTCTTCTTCAGCTTAAGCTTGAGGATTGCCAGACACTCCGAGGCAGTGTAGTCAGGGAATTCCACGCTCTGGCCAAAGAACGCCCCCAACTGCGGGTTGGACGCCAAAAAACGCTCCAGCTTCTGGCGGCGGCCAGAGAGAATCACCACCGTGGTGGCGTTCCGCGGGTCTGACAGACCGCCAGCCAGCGCGTCCACCGCCTCCAAGCCAAAGGAGTCCTGGCTGGAGCTCCCTGCAGGCAGCAGGCCATAAATTTCGTCAATGAAGACGACGCTGCCCGTGCAATCCTCGAACATCTTGTTGACCTTGTCCTTGGTCTGGCCCACGTAGGAGCCCTTCAAATCAATACCGCGCCACACCCGCAGCTGCGGATGAGCGACAATCTTGAAGCTGTAAAAGATTTCCGCCATATATTTGGCCATGCTCTTCTTGCCCGTGCCCATGTTTCCCACGAAGCAGAGATGGTTGGTGCCGGTGTCCAGTGGAAGGCCCAGGCGTTTTTCACGTAGCTTCCCTACACGGATGCAGTTGGCCAGCGCCCGCATCCGGTCCTTGAAAGAGGAGAGACCCACGAACCATTCTTCCAGTTCATGCATGATGGTGTCGAAGTCGCGGGCGACCACGGAGCTCTCCATCAAATCTTCGGGGAGCAGCACCAGCGGATCCGCGTCGGTATGTTGTGCGAGCCGTTTGGCCTGGTTGCCAAAGACTTTTCCGAAGAAGTTGATGACGGTACCCGCGTTGCCGAAGTGGCGCTCGGTGGCCATTCTGGCCAGGATGGCGCGCAAGTGCGCTTTGAAGCTGGGCTCCTCGCCCTCCTGGATTCGCATCTCCTTCTTCTGCACCTGTTGCATGAAGATGTCCACCAGTTCCGTGTTGCTGAAATCGTCAAAGTAGACTTGGTGCGGGAAGCGCCGCTTAAGCCCTGAATTGCACTGGTAGAGTTTCAACATCTCGTCGGGATAGCCCGCCATGATGATCACCATGTCCATATAGCGTGGCTCCGTGGCCAACTTGACAATCTGGTCCAGGATCTTGCGGCCCTGCTCGTCGTTGGCCAGCTGATAGGCCTCGTCAATGAATAACACGCCACCTAGCACCTCGTCAAAGACGTCCCGCACCTTCTGCGCATATTCGCCGACATAACTTGAGGTGAAAGCCTGGATGGGATCCACCTCCTTCAGCTTGTCCTGTTCGCTCACCAGCCCAAGATAGTAGAACAACTTGCCCATTTTGCGGGCGACGGTGTTCTTGCCTGTCCCTGGATTGCCCAGAAAGAAGCAGTTGTTCATCTCGGGCTTCTGGGCGGCCTTTGGTTTATGCCCCGGGGCGACAGCCGCCTCGTAGGCACGGCGCCAGTTCTCCTGAGCGAGCTGCCGATTGAACATGTCCCGCATGAAATCCTTGACGCGGCGCAGTCCAGATAAGTCACGCTCGAAACTCTGGATAAGCTCCTCGGCCTCCTGTATGTGGAGGCTCATTGGCACGGGGATGTCCGCCTCGCACACTTCGCGGTGGCGGTCGCCAGAAAGCTGCACGCTGCGGCAAATGTGCTCGAAAAGGGTGCGCGCGCCGCGGCCGTTGCCCATGCCGCCGCGTTGCTGCCGCGAGTCGATATAGCTCTCAATACGAGCCTTGACGTTTGGAGTGGGCTCCTTCCCATACTCTCGCATCAGCATCCCGCAGACTATACTCGTCAACTCATCGGTGGTGTAGTCAACGAACTCTATCTCCTTTCCAATGCGCGACTTGAAACCTGGATTGACCTTGTAGAGCTCAGACAAGCGCTCGGCGTAGCCCGCCATAATGACAGTGAAGCTGTCCCGCTTGCCCTCCATTTCTTTCATCAGCGCCTGCAGCGCCATGCGACCGCCATGCTCTTCAGCCAGTAGATAGACCTCGTCAATGAAGAGCACGCCGCCCATGGCCTTTTTGATCTTCCCCATCATCACCTCCACTGGCGACTGGGAGGAATCGCTCACCAAATCGGCATAGGACATCTCGACAAAGGCATTTCGGGTGCGCAACCCAAGATTCAGGAAGAGTTGCCCCAGCAGGCGTGCGACGGTGGTCTTGCCCGTGCCAGGGTTTCCCAGAAACATAAAGTGCGGCAGTGGTGCCAGACGGTTGCGCTCCTTACTGTTGTATAGGTTGTATAGTTCATCCACGTAATTCTTCACCGCGTCCAGACCAACCAGTGCCTTGAATTGCGTGAGCACTTCTTCCAGAGACCGCACCTTGCTCTCGTCGCTGAAGAACTTGTCTAGGAAAGTGTTGCCCGCGTTCACGAAATTCCGCAACTGAACCGAGAAATTGCGCAATGAGGTCCCTTCTGCGGCGGCAGTGGTAGCGATAGTGTCCACATTGTTGCACATCAGCCTATGACGGCATACGACGCGCTTGAGGAAAGTGGCCAATTCCAATTTTTCAGGGGGGGCAATGGCGATATTTTGGGAATATTCTTTACTGGTCTGAACATAATTCAGGTATTGAACGAAGTCTTGTTGTCGATGTTCACTAAGAATAAGGAAACTGGTGCAGTTTTCCAATGTCGCCCATTGGCCGATAAACCTGAGCCTTGGGTATAAATCAAGTTGTACATCCCGGCAATCTAAAAGCATTGTGTCTGGATACATATACACGATGGCAAAATTCGAATCTTTATTATCTTGGACACATTTAGTCAATCGGCCAAGTTCATTGATTTCAGGATCGGAAGAAGACTGAGTGATTGACTCAACAGCCTCCAGCGGATTTCTCTCTCCACTAGATCCAGTATGGTTTGTTGAGATACTCGAGTCGTCTGAAACACTGCTGGTTCTGTTGCCGCGGTTCGGATCACGGCTTTGCCGAGGTGAAATTAAGTCATTAAAATCTGGTTTGTCATTATTATTCTTTTCGCACGAACCATACTCCATTCTTCCATTCTGTCGGTTGATAAGCAGAACATAGTCATAACGTAGAACATAGTCATTACATTCCTTTTCCCCTATTTTTTCTTGCAAAAGAATGGTTTTTATGGCTTCATCAATAGGCAATGTGCCGACTTTAAGATTTACCATGAAGTCGTCATCGTCACCACCAATAAATACAATTTGCCGATGCTGCCCCTTGATCTCCAAGTGGTCGTACAGTCTCTTACAGGCGTATTGATTCATCGCGTCCATCTCCTTGTCTCCTTCGCCTGTTTGCGCTCGTGCGCCTTCTCCATGATGGGCTGTGGCACCTTCCCTTGGACGGTTTGTGGCACCTTGCTTTTATTGTCGGGATTCTCGCCATCCCAGGTGAGCCGCCCTTGATCCTGGGCCTGCGGGAGGTCTTTCGCCGCGCCCCAATCTGAAACATCCATTTGGATACCAAAGCATTTCAGATTTTTGATCAATTCCAGCACTGTCTGATGGCAAGCAACCGCATCGTTTTGGGAAACCTCCAGTTCATTGCCATTTTCATCATATCGGAATACGCCAAGTTCCACATCGCCATCTAGGTTTACCGTAAGGCGCATATCCCCCACTTCGGCTGGGTTATGGGCATAGATGACCAAATCGGAAAGTTCATTTCCTGCATGGTTTTTAAATTCCTCTTTGTAATACACATCTGGGGTGTCGTAGCGAAGTTGTCTAAGCACCGTCACCACGTCCTTCCGAATCTCGTCTCTTGCTTTAAATCGCGCATAGTTATCCGTTGCTTCGGCTTGAAGAGTGCGAAAGGTGGCAAGAGATTCAGT
>JAEEGL017298470.1_pt1 | contig 18321 bp, 18 predicted proteins | sample 9134231 | NCBI WGS metagenome assembly JAEEGL01 (sample SAMN16246548, study PRJNA631951) | gut metagenome | biome: gut microbiome; feature: rumen; material: fiber-attached | host: Bos | place: Iran: Karaj | collected 2018-10 | reverse complement strand
TGCTGAAGTCCCTGGTTGAACACAAGATTGTTGCTTCACTTGACGAGATTCAGGGTGCCGGCCACCGGATCGTCCAGGGCGGTTCCTATTTTGACCAGTCCGTAGTCGTCGACGAAGATGTCGTGGCCAAGGTTGATGAACTGAAGGAACTTGCGCCGCTGCATAACCACGCACATCTGGTCTGCTACTTTGCATTCCGGGATGCGCTGCCGAAGATCGGCCATGTCTTTGTCTTCGACACAGCTTTCCATCAGACCATGCCGGCCGAGTCCTATATGTTCCCGGTACCGTACAACTGGTATACAGACTATAAGATCCGCCGTTACGGTGCGCACGGCACAAGCCATATGTATGTCAACCGCAGAACTGCCGAACTGATGGGCCGTGACTACAAGGATATGAACATGATCACCTGCCACCTGGGCAACGGTGCTTCCATCACCGCCATCAAGAACGGCAAGTGCATCAACACCTCCATGGGCCTGACCCCGCTGGGCGGCATCATGATGGGCACCCGGTCCGGTGACATCGACCCGACTGTTGTCTTCTACATGATGAAGAAGCTCGGCTGCACACCGGCAGAAATGGATGACTATCTGAACAAGAAGTCCGGCATGCTCGGCGTATCCGGCATCTCCAGTGACGCCCGTGACATCCAGGCTGCTGTCAACGAAGGCAATGAACGCGCCATCCTGACAACTGACCTGTACCGCAACCGCGTTGTCAACGTTGTCGGCGGTTACTACATGGAACTCGGTCATGTTGATGCCATCGCCTTCACAGCCGGTCTCGGTGAGAACGATGTCTTCATGCGTGAGCGTGTTCTGAAGCACCTTGAAGAGGGCATGGGCCTGAGCATCGACTATGATCTCAACGCCAAGGTTCACGGCAAGGAATGCCTGATCTCCAAGCCGGATTCCAAGATTGCCGTCTGGATTGTCCCGACCAACGAAGAACTGATGATTGCCCGCGATACAGTCCGTCTGCTTGGTCTGTAAGATGACAGGAACACAGATTGCAGAACAACTGAAAGCGGCTGATATTATCACGATTTTCCGTCATCAGCGGCCTGACTGCGATGCTCTGGGCGCCCAGTTCGGACTGAAATACTGGCTGCAGGAAAACTTCCCGGATAAGACTGTTCTGGCTTTGGGCCAGGAGCAGGGGATCCAGGGGGATTTTCCGGTCAGTGATGCGGCAGATGATGATATCATCCGGCGCAGTACAGCAGTCATTCTGGATACTGCCGGACAGGACAGGGTGGATGATGCCCGGTTTGCCCAGGCAGCTTTCCGGATCAAAATCGATCATCATCCGGATCACGAGCCATTCGGGGATCTCCGTTATGTGGATGAAAAGGCAGCTGCAGTCTGTGAAATTCTTGCCCACCTGTTTGCGGCGCTGGAACCTGAGTACAATGTATCTCTGCGGACTGCGGAATGTCTTTACCGCGGACTGCTGACGGATACGCTCTGTTTCCGGACAGCAAACACCACTGCTTCAACTCTGGCGGCTGCTTCGTGGCTGGCTTCCAAAGGAATACATATTCCGGAACTGAACCGTGAGCTTTTCGATCAGACTCTGCATGAATTCAGCTTCTCCGGTTTCATTCGCCGTTCTGTTGTGATCAGGGAATCTTCTGCCTGCGTAATTCTGAACCGCCAGGACCTGCTTGACTGGCATATGACGGGCTCGGAAGCAAGGAATTTCATTGACGAGCTCGGGCATGTCAGGGAATTTCAGACCTGGGCAATCTTTACCCAGCATGAAGATCCGCATGATGACAGATATGACGGGTCGCTGCGTTCCAAACACATTGCGGTCAATGAGATCGCAAGACTGTACGGGGGCGGCGGACACCGCAATGCGGCCGGAGTCAAAAATCTCAGCCGGACAGATGTAGATGAAATCATTGATAAAATGATTTCCGAAGTATCTGTCCGTGACCAATAAATTGTCTGAACGGAGGAATCATACATGGACAGCATCAACAAGAAATTCATCTCTGAGGTCATTGCGGAAAAGCATGATCTGACCAAAAAAGAATCCGCGGAAATCCTTGATCTTGTATTCGATACAATTACCGATGCACTGATCAAAGGGGAGCGGGTCGACATTACCGGTTTTGGCAGATTCGAAGTCAAGACGAGGGCTTCCCGGACCGGTATCAATCCGCAGACCAAGGAAGCGATCGAAATCAACGCCACAAAGGTACCCGGATTCAAGGCTTCCAAGAGCCTCAAGGACAAAGTCCGCTGAATAAAAGGGAGACAGCTCAAATGAGTTGTCTCTTTTTTATTCTTCGTGTATCGTATTAAATCAGGAGGCGTTTTATGAAACCAGTAATCGGTATTATTCCAATGATTGATGACGATGACAACACTTACTATGTGGTACAGCAGTGCATGCAGGCATTGCTCGCCGCCGGAGCTGTGCCGGTGCTTCTTCCGGTCTGTGCTGATCCGGAGATTACAGAACGCAGTGCCGGACTGATTGACGGACTCCTGATGCCGGGTGCACCGGATCTTGAACCGTCGCTGTACGGTGAAGAGAAGCTGCCGTGCTGCGGTCCGACAACCCCGGCCAGAGATGACGCGGAAATTGCGCTGCTGAAAAAGATGATGGAACTCGATAAGCCGGTCTTCGGTTTCTGCCGCGGCCTGCAGCTGCTGAATGTCGTTCTGGGCGGAACCCTCTATCAGGATCTGCCGAGCCAGCTGGGCAGAGAAGTTACACACCGTCAGCAGCCGCCGTTCAGTGAACTGTCACATGCGGTCAATATCATTGCCGGAACACCGCTGGCTGAACTGATCCCGCAGGAAAGACTGATGGTCAACAGCGTGCACCATCAGGGGATCAAGGATCCCGCTAAGGATCTGGTGATCATGGCCAGAAGTGATGACGGACTGGTGGAAGGGGCCTACCTGCCGGGCTACCGCTATGTATTCGGTGTCCAGTGGCATCCGGAGTTCACCGCCGCATCCGATGATGCCAGCATGACTCTGTTCAGACATTTCGTTGAAGTATGCAGAGGATGACAGCAGCCGCTGTCATTTTCTTTTTTCCGCCCTGAGTAACGCTATAATAGAGGCATGAGAAAGAAAAAAGGGGGATTGTCCCGGGAATCCATATTCAGGCTGTTCCTGTCACTGGCTGCCCTGCTGCTGTTTCTGGGCGGTTTTTTCCGGCATATTCAATACTCTTATATATTGCTGTTTACAGCCATGGCTGTCTTTCCGTATCCCCGCAGCCGCACCGGATCCATTCTGAAGTCGGTTTTATGCGTCATCCTGCTCGGCCTTTGCTGGTACGCGGATGAAAAGAATCTCCTGCCGTTCTATACCGATGAAGACCCTATAACTGTTTCCTTCATTGATGTGGGGCAGGGGGACGCGACCTTGATCGAGTTCCCGGACGGTAAAGTCATGCTGGTGGACTGCGGTCCGCTGGAAAACGCTGATCGAACGATACAATTCCTGAAAGAAAAAAACATAACTGTAATTGACTGGCTGTTTCTGACCCATCCGCACGCAGATCATGTCGGGGGAGTCAGAAGGGTAACAGGAGAGTTTACAGTCAGAAATATCTGTGAGCCGTCATTTCCGCCGGAATTGATTTCAGATAATTATTACTATGGCCTGATACAAAAACTCGCGGATCAGCATGCACTCAATCTCCAGACAGCAAAAGAGGACAGCAATATTTGTGAAAACGCTAACTTGTATGTGAAAATGGTTTCACCACCCGAAACCCTGCAGCATGATGATCTGAATCAGTATTCAGGAATCGTATTAATTGAATATGGTGATATTCGTTTCCTGATTACTGGAGATGCAGGCTGGCCGGCAGAATATGCTGTCCTGGATACCGGCAAGGATCTGTCTGCCACCGTGCTGCGGGCAGGACACCACGGCTCATATGATTCCTGTGCCGGACCGTTCCTCGATGCAGTGGATGCAGACTATGCTGTCATATCCGTCGGCGCAGGAAATGAATTCCAGCTGCCGAATGCCAATCTGGTCAGGCGTCTGGAAGAACATGGAATGCGGGTCTACCGGACAGATCTCAACGGCACAATTACATTTACAGCCGATATGCACCGTATCCTCTCTATACAAACGGAAAAATGATATTACTTCGCATAATGTATGTTATGCGATTATAAGAAATGCGCGATTTTGCTGATAAATCCGCGCTTTTTTTATATCTGTATTTGTTACGAAATTATGAAAGCTGATCTTATTTATTAATTCAGAAATTGTTTTGTTTACTTGAACAATACGTCATTTTATTGCAGAAAATATAATCGAGACAGAATACTTAACGGGTGAATGTCTTGCATGGCCGACATGGACGTGCCCCCCCTCTTCAGACAAGGTATCCCCGCATTTTCATGATCTGCTGTGCTGATGTTAATCAAGAATACTGACTGAACGGGTTTGCTGAATACAGTCAGTTGTAAATGAAGTTATAATAATACCGGAGGCAGATTATGGTAAAACACATTATTTTATGGCAGCTGAATGATGATCTTTCCCCGGAAGAGAAGAAAAATGCTGCCGAGAAAATCCGGGACGGCCTTGAAGGACTGGCCGGGCAGATTGACGGTCTTCTGGACATTCACGTCATTATTGAACCTATGACAACATCCACACATGACATCATGCTGGACTGCACACTGAAGGATGCTGAAGCGCTGGCAGGATATGCCGTACATCCGGCTCATGTCAAAGTAAAAGACGGCACCATCGCCGCCTCAACGCATGGACGCGTCTGCATTGATTACACGATTTAAAACAAAGCAGGTTACCCTGCTTTGTTTTCTTTTTCTGTCAGCATCCGCAAAGCCGGCAAATAGTAGTTTTCCCGCTTGTTCTTCATCATTTCCGGATCCGGCAGCCGCGAATCGTCCAGATTATTGGTCAGATCGGCGATCTTGACTGCCCGGGCTATCGGATTCCTGCTGATATCCGCAACATAGGCAAGATACTGTTCAGCGGAAGGATGTTCATACGGACAGCTTAACAGTTCCACTGCCGCAACAACATCTTCGCTGAACCCCTCTCTGCGCAGATCTGCGGCGGTAATATCCGTATCTTCAATCACATCATGCAGCAGCGCAGCCGTTTTTTCTTTTGCCGTGGTGCACTGCAGGGCCACGGTTACGGGATGAAAAATGTACTCAGGCAGTTCCCGGTCCCTGGCTTTCTGGCCTTTATGGGCACGATATGCCAGTACCAGGGCCTCTCTCAGCATTTCATAATCATTCATTTTCCGGCTCCTTCTTTTTTTCCGGCATCGGCAGGTCTTCATCAAGTCCGCCGGGATGATACTTCTCATAACTGTCAAACAGCTGCCGGTTCTGTACATGCGTATAGATTTCCGTCGTCTGGATGTCGCTGTGCCCGAGCATCTCCTGAATGCTGCGCAGGTCAGCGCCCCCCTGCAGCATATGTGTGGCATAGCTGTGGCGCATCTTGTGCGGGGTCAGTTTCTTTTTGATGCCCAGTTCACTGCGTTTCTGTTCCATCAGCAGCTCCACACTGCGCGGGGTTACCCGGCGGCCGAAGCGGTTGACAAAAAACAGCTGTGTGCGCCCTTTCACCCAGGTCGGCCGGACGGTATCCCGGTAACGGATCAGAATCGGAATGCTGCCGCGGGCAATCGGGACAAGCCGTTCCTTGTTTCCCTTGCCCAGCACCCGCACCATACCGGTATCCAGATCCACCCGGTTGTAGGTCAGGCTGCACACTTCGGATACCCGTAAACCGCAGGCATACATCAGTTCCAGCAAGGCATGCCGGAAAATTTCCTGCGGCTGGCTGTCATCAAATGACTGCATGATCCGGTTGACTTCATCAACACTGGCAAAAACCGGCAGAGTGCTCGGTCCGCGGTGAATCTCAATGGTCAGGGACGGATCCTTTTCATCATGCATGAAATTCATGTAGTGGTGAAAGGAACGAATAGCCGCAGCCATGCGGCTGACACTGGAATTCTTTTTCGTTTCCAGCTGAGCATGCAGAAAATTATCCAGAATCGGGCCGTTTATCTCTTCCGTGGATGAAATCCCGTTTTCCTTCAGAAACGCCGAATACTGGCTTAAATCGCGCCTGTAAGAGGCTACGGTCCGCGGGGACTTGCCTTCATTGACGGAAATATTGACGAGATACTCCCCGATGGCCTTCTCCAGTTCCATCAGTTCTCCTTCCCGGCTTCACTTGCCCTTTTCAGCACTTTCCCGCCCAGGACTTCATTGAGTTCCGCCAGGACCGAAGCCGTTTCTTCCTTCAGGGCTTCTGTTTCATCAAACAGATTCAGCTGGGAAGTCAGCTGTGTACCTTCGGCAAAATCAGATAACGAAATACCAAGCAGACGGACCGGTTCCCCGTTCCAGTTGTCATCCAGCAGCTGCAGTGCCTGTACGTAGAGATCATCGCTCTTCCAGACCGGCGCAGCCAGTTTCCGGGACCGGTCCGTATTCTGGAAATCATTGTATTTGATCCGCAGGGAAATACTGTATCCCGCTTTCTGGTCTTCACGAAGCCGCTTTGACAGCCGTCTGGCCAGGGTTCTGAGCAGGCCCCTGATCTCCTCGTAATCAGTCAGGTCATCCAGTACTGTTTCTGAAACCCCCCTGGATTTGGCATCCCAGTCCCGCACGATCTGGCGGTCATCATGACCATGGGCGCGCTGCAGCACCATTTCCGTATTTTTCCCGAAGACCTGACGCAGCCGGCTGATGTCTTCGTACCGGGCCAGGTCACCGATCGTATTGATGCCGAGATCACGCAGCAGCGGCACGGTTTTCACCCCTACGCCGCGCATGTCGGAAATATCCAGCGGCCACAGCTTTTCTTCTACTTCCCGTAGCCGCAGGACCGTGATGCCCAGCGGTTTTTTCATATCACTGGCCATCTTGGCCAGGAACATGTTCGGGGCTACTCCGATCGAACACGGCAGGCCCAGGTCATGATAGATCTTCTTCTGCAGGAACCAGGCCAGGTCAAGCGGTTTTTCGTATTTGCGGATTTCCCTGGTCATATCGGCATAGCATTCATCAATGGATGCCTGTTCGATTTCATCCGCGTTCTCTGAGATGATCCGGATGAACTGTTCCGACAGTTCCCGGTACAGCGGGAAATGCGGTTCCACTACCACCAGTTCCGGACACAGATGCAGCGCTTCACTCAGCGGCATTGCCGAATGAATACCAAAGCGGCGGGCTTCATAGCTCGCCGTGGAAACGACACTGCGGCGGGTATTGCCCGAGACGACAACCGGCAGGCCTTTCAGGCCGGGGTCCCGCAGCACCTCCGCATTGGCAAAAAACGCATTCAGATCAATATGAAAGTAGACTTTGGCCATCAGCTTTTCCTGTTCCGCTTCCGCAGCTCTGCCGCCGCCGCAAGGGACGCATCCGTCACTTCACCGGAAAGAATCGATGCCAGTTCCGCAATGGTTTCTGTTTCATCCAGCAGCCGCACCTGGGTGCGTACATGTTCACTGTCCGGATCCTTTTCCACAACATAGTTATGCCCGGCCCAGGCCGCTACCGGGGCCAGATGCGTTACCGCAAAGACCTGGCAGCTGCCGGCCAGTTCCCTCATCTTCTGCCCGATCGCGCCGGCCACAGCCCCGCTGACACCGGTATCGATTTCATCAAAGATGACGGTATCGATTTTCTGCAGTCTGGTGAATATGACTTTCAGCCCCAGCATCAGCCGGCTGATTTCACCGCCGCTGGCAACCTTGACGAGCGGCCGCAGTTCTTCCCCGCGGTTCATATTTACCAGGAATTCGACATGATCAAATCCCCTGGCACTGTCCGGGCCGGGTTTGACGTCCGTCACAAAGCGGGCATGCGGCAGTGACAGGTCTTTCAGATGACCGGCAATCTCCGCATCCAGCTTCCCGCTGTTTTCCTTCCGTTTCACCGACAGTTTTCCTGCCGCTGTGCGGTATTTCTCATAAGCCGCCGCGATCTCCCGGTCTTTTTTCTCCAGCCAGCTCTGCCGGTTGGCAATCCGGTCTACGGCCTGCACCAGTTCTTCCTTTCGGCTCAGGATCAGTTCGATGCTGCCGCCGTATTTGCGCTTGAGCCGCTGCAGGACAAACAGCCTCTCCTCCAGGGCATTGATGTCATCATCACTGAAATCGAACTCTTCAAATACCCCGCGCAGTTCGGAAGCTGCGTCTTCAATCTGGTAATAGCTGTCATTGATGCGTTCCCGGATCCGGTCAAAGACTTCCGTGTTCTCCAGCGTATCGGTCTGCCGGCGGAATTCGTACAGAGTTCCGGCCATGGCATCATACAGTTCCAGAATCCCGTGGATCCGGTCATAGGAATTCTTGACGGCTTTGTAGGCCCGTTCCCGTTCCTCGAGTTCTTCATCTTCTCCCGGTTTCAGCCCGGCACTTTCGATTTCCCGGATCTGATACTGGAAGTATTCCAGATCATTTTCGTTGTAGGTATCCTGCAGGGCTTTTTCCTTTTCCTGCACGCAGGCCTGCCAGTCAGCGTATGCTTCCGCGGTCTCCCGGCGCAGCTCGCCGCAGCCGAGATATTCATCCAGCAGGTCAAGGTGGGTTCTGGCATTGAGCAGGTATTGATTATCCCGCTGGTTATGGATATCAATCTGATTCTGCAGGACATCATTGAGCAGGCCGATCGTGACAATCCGGTGATCAATGCGGGCAGTGCTCTTGCCGGCCGCAGACAGTTCACGGGTAAATGTGACCTCTTCCGGATCCACTTCAAAACCGGCATCTGCGAGGACCTGCAGGGCATGGCTGTCACGGCTGAGATCAAAGGTGCCTTCCACGATTGCCTTGTTCTCACCATGACGGATCTGGGCTGTGCTGGCCCGTTCCCGTCCCAGCAGGCTGATGGCATCGATCAGGATCGATTTGCCCGCCCCGGTCTCGCCGGTAAACGCGCTGAAACCACGCTCAAAATCCAGTGAGAGCTCATCTATCAGGACAAAATTGCGTATATACAGATGCTTAATCATGCAGCAGCTCCGTTATTTTCGCGAACAGGGTATTCAGGTCAATGCCGGCTTCGGTCCGCAGCTGTTTCAGCGAACCATGGGTAACAAACCGGTCACCGATCCCGAGCCGGATCACCGGCATGGAAAGGTTCAGGTCATTTACGGCACTCAGGATGGCCGCCGAGAGTCCCCCGTTCAGCATATCGGTTTCATAGACAATCACCGGCAGGCCTTCCGCAGCCAGATTCTTCAGGCACTCCAGATCAAGCGGCTTGAAGAAACGGGCATTGACAACCCGGACCGGCAGCTGATTGACCGCGGCCTTCTCCGAAATCTTTTCCACATCAGGACCATAGGAAATCACTGTCAGCCTGACCGTATCTCCCCTGTAATCCTCACACCAGCTCCCGACCGGTACCAGTCTGAGGTGAATATCTTCCGGAATCTTCGCATCACCCCGCGGGTAGCGGATGGCAAACGGATGTTTCTGGGAGAATGCCGTATACATCAGGTCACGGGCTTCCTGGGCATTCTTCGGCTGAGCCACAACCATATTCGGCAGCGGCAGAAGCAGGCCCGGGTCAAAGACTCCGTGATGGGTTTCCCCGTCGGCCCCGACCAGTCCGGCGCGGTCAATGCCGAAGACAACGGGCAGATCCATCCGGCAGACATCATGATTGATCTGATCATAGGCCCGCTGCATGAAACTGCTGTAAATCGACACAAACGGCCGCTTGCCGCTGATCGCCATGCCGGCAGCCATGGTAACCGTATGTTCTTCTGCGATGCCGCAGTCAAAACTGCGCTCGCTGAAATGCGCAAAGAATGATTCCAGGGAACTGCCGTTGATCATGGCCGGCGTCAAGGCAATGATATCTTCGTTCCTGGTAGCCAGTTCCTCCAGCGTATCCGCCATCAGCTTTGACCATGACTTGTAGCCTTCCGGCGTGGCAGCCAGCATTTTTCCGGTTGCCGGGTCAAACGGCCCGACCCCGTGCCAGATCCCCTCCCGGTCCATCTCACACGGCGCATAGCCCTTCCCCTTACGGGTGATGACATGGATAACCACCGGGTCATCATATTCCTTCGCCACCGTCAGCACCCGGATCAGATCCTTGATGCTGTGACCATCCACCGGGCCGAGATAATTGACGTTGAATTCGCCGAAAATGCCCCTGTCAATCACTGTGTCGCGAAGCGTATCCTTGATGCCCTTCAGGCCGGTATAGACAACCTTGCCCACGCCGCTGCGGTTCAGGGCATCCTTCATGTTCAGTTTGAGGGAATTGTATGATTTTGCTGAGCGCAGACGCGAGAACCCGCGGGTCAGGGCCCCGACATTCTTTGAGATGGACATATTGTTGTCATTGAAGATAATGATCATCCTGCGCCGTTCGGAACCGATCGTATTCAGGGCTTCCAGGGCCATGCCGGAACTCAGCGCCCCGTCCCCGATGACCGGGACGATATGGTAATCTTCATGATTCAGGTCCCGGGCTATTGCCATGCCCAGCGCGGCGCTCAGGGAAGTGGAACTGTGTCCGGCCTCCCAGACATCATATTCGCTTTCCCGGCGTTTCTGAAAGCCGCTGATCCCGCCGTACTGCCGCAGCGTCTCAAACGCCTTGGCCCGTCCGGTCAGGATCTTGTGCGTGTAGCACTGGTGGCCGACATCAAAAAATATTTTGTCAGCCGGCATATCAAAAACATAATGCAGGGCGATGGTGAGTTCCACGACTCCCAGATTGCTGGCAATGTGCCCGCCTGTTTTGGCAAGGGAATGAATCAGGAAGGCCCGGATATCCGCGGCCAGATCCTCCATTTCCTCAACCGACTTATCTTTCAGAAAGCCGGGATTCTCAATGGTTGTCAGATCCATAGGTTCCTCCTAGTGATTCCGGTGCTGTACTTCCCGCAGCAGACCGGTCAGCGCGTCAGATTCGAACCCCTTTATTTTTTCGATCTTCGCAAAACTGTCGTCATACAGCTGATTCATCAGGGTTCTGGCCTTCTCTATCCCCAGAAGGCTGACCCCGGTTACTTTTTCATTGCGCTCATCCGAATTGGACTTGCCCAGTTCGGCAGCGGTTTTTTCCACATCAAGAATATCATCCTGCAGCTGGAAAGCCAGACCGATGTCGAAGCCGATCTGCCGCCAGAGGCCGCAGGTTTCCTCATCACACCCGGCCAGGACCGCACCGATTTCCAGAGGCGCGCTCAGCAGGCAGCCGGTTTTATGGTGGTGGATGGTCTGCAGTGCTTTCCAGTCCGTCTGCACAGATTCCTGCATATCCAGGCACTGGCCCAATACCATCCCGTCCGGGCCGGCGTCTCCGGCCAGGATCCGCACCCCTTTCAGCACTTGTTCCGCCGATATGCCTGCAGTCTTCACGGCTGTTTCAAACGCGTACGTCAGCAGCCCGTCCCCGGCCAGAATCGCCGTCGCTTCATCAAAGGCCTTGTGGCAGGTCGGTCTGCCCCGGCGCAGGTCATCATTGTCCATTGCCGGCAGATCATCGTGAATCAGTGAGTACGTATGGATCATCTCCAGCGCGCAGGCAAAAGCATCTGCGGTTTCCGCCGGCAGTCCGTAACCTTCTGTCACTGCATAGAGCATCATCGGCCGGATGCGCTTGCCGCCCGCCATGAGGGAATACAGCATGGCTTCCTTTACGCGGCTGTCTTTGACTGCAGCGGCCGTAAGCTTCAGTTTTTCCTCGAATTCACTCTTCTTCATGATCAGCGGCCGTGATCTCCTCGATCTTCGTCTCAAAGGACTTCAGTCTGGCATCACATGTCCTGACCAGTTTCAGTCCTTCTTCAAACAATGCGATTGTTTCATCCAGCGGTTTTTCATTCTTCTCAAGAATCCGCACGATTTCCTCAAGCCGGGCCATGGATTCTTCAAATGTCTTTTCCTTATCAGCCATGTTCTGCCTCCATATCTGTATCTGTGATGACAGCCGCAGCTTTTCCGCGGCCCAGAAGAAGTTCTACTTCATCGCCTTTCTGCACCATATCCGCCCGTCTGACAGCCGTCCCGTTTTTCAGCACGATGCTGTAGCCGCGGGCTATCACCTTCAGCGGTGAATAGGCATCAAGCAGATGGATGTTTTTCTGCAGGCGGTCGTTTTCCCTTGTAAGCCGCAGGTTCAGGGCATACAATACGGCCTGCCGGTTTTCATGGAGTGTATTCTCCGTGTCACGCATACGTTCCCGCAGGGCTTTCTGCAGGTTTCCCATCAGCTGGCGCAGGCGCCCGTCCTGCATCTGCCGGACCGCCCGGATCTCATCGTCCAGCCGGATCGCCAGATCGTTCAGCCGCAGCTGCGGATCGCGCACCAGCCGTTGCGGATCGGCAAACCAGGAATACCGCCTGATGGCATCAATATGTCTGCGTTCGGCACTCATACGGGCCGATACCGCCCCACGGAGCCGGACATGAAACTGGTCAATGCGGCTGAGTACATCCCGGATATCCGGGGCACAGCGTTCAGCCGCCCCGGTCGGGGTCGGAGCCCGCAGATCTGCCGCAAAATCGGCGATCGTAAAATCTGTTTCATGGCCCACGCCGGTAATCAGCGGGGTATTAAGCGCATAGATGGTCCGGGCCAGGGTTTCATCGTTGAATGACCAGAGATCCTCAATCGAACCGCCGCCCCTGACCAGCAGCAGCACATCATGCCCGCTTTCATCGGCTTTCTTCAGAGCCTGGACAATCTGTCCGGCACTTTCCGTGCCCTGCACCAGCACCGGGTATTCCGTTATGGCAGCCACCGGCCAGCGTCTCTGCAGGGTTGTCAGGACATCCGAGCGGGCCGCGGTATTCTTGCCGGTGATCAGCCCGATACTGAACGGATACGGCGGCAGCGGTTTCTTGTGCTCCGGGGCAAAGAGCCCTTCTGTCTCCAGTTTTTTCTTCAGTTCCTCATACTGCCGGTACAATTCACCCAGCCCGGCAGCCTGCATCGCTGTGACAATCAGCTGCATCTCCCCGCGGGCCTCATAGACATTCAGGTCCGCCTGGACCAGCACCTTGTCACCGTCTTTCGGCAGAAACTTCACCCGGCTGTTTGCCGAGGCAAACATGACACAGCGGATCTGGGCTGCGCCGTCCTTCAGGCTGAAATACCAGTGGCCGGAACGGTAATTCGAAAAATTGCTGATTTCACCTTCCACCAGCACTCTCTGAATCAGCGGGTCCCCTTCCAGCTTCTGCTTCACATAGTGAACCAGGGCGGATACCGAAACAGCCCGCTGGCTCATATTCTGTCAAGAACCCCGTTGATCAGTTTATGGGAATCCTTATCGCCGTATTTGCGGGCGATCCGGATATACTCATCAATGATGACCGGCGCTTCCACGGTCTTCAGGTCAAATTCCGCGCAGCCGCACAGCAGTATGGCCTGTTCAATAATGCCGAGACGGTCAAAAGACCAGTGTTCAAGCACCTGATTGATATAACCGATATAACGGTCTTTCTCCCGGACCGCCGTGTCCACGACTCTGCCCATGTACTCATCACTGCGGATATCAGCTTCCTCGGCATCTTCCAGCAGGATTTCCGCATCCCGCGGCCAGATGAGATACTGATAGACACAGATGACTGCAGCTGTCCGGCTGACATGACGGTTCAGTTCTTTTTCATTCTGGATGGTCATAACTTCCTCCATTGAAATATTTTATCATACTGCCCTGCTATTTGTTCATGAAATAGGCGTTCACAAACCCTCCCGGCAGCTGCAGTCAGTACCCTTTTCAAGAGAAAAACAGAGCAGTCAATCTGCTCTGCTGTTTTTACAGGGTTTCGATCTTGATCAGATTCGTATTGCCTGACTGACCGTTGGTGACGCCGCCGGTAATGATGATATTGTCACCCGGCTGCAGCGCGAACACATCGCGGGCCACATTCTTGGCGGTGTAGAACAGCACATCGGTGGAATTGAACATTTCACACATGCACGGCGTCACACCCCAGGACAGGGCCAGGCCACGCCAGGTCTTCTCATCGGTGGTCAGGCCGATGATATCCACCGGTGAGCGGAACCGGGAAACCATGCGGGCCGTACGGCCGCTCAGCGTGCAGGCCACGATGGCTTTGGCGTGCAGGTCAATGGCCATGCCGCAGGTGGCGTGGGATATCGCGTCCACATCATTTTTAATCTGGAATTCATAGTTGTAGAACCGCTTGCTGTAGTGGATGTTCTTCTCGGTTTCAGCTACGATTCTGGCCATGGTCAGAACCGCCTGTTCCGGATACGCACCGGCGGCTGTCTCACCTGACAGCATCACCGCGCTGGCCCCGTCGTATACCGCGTTGGCCACATCGGAAGCCTCTGCCCGGGTCGGGCGCGGATTGTGAATCATGGACTCCAGCATTTCCGTGGCAACGATTGCCCGCTTGCCGAGCTTCCGGCATATTTCAATCAGATTCTTCTGGATGGAAGGCAGCTGCTCCAGCGGGACTTCGACGCCCATGTCGCCGCGGGCCACCATGATGCCGTCACAGGCTTCACAGATATCCTCGATCTGATCCACCCCGGACTGGTTTTCGATCTTGGCAATCAGTTCCGCGGTATGGCCGTAACCGTGGCTTTCGAGGAGTTCATGAATATCGAGCAGATCCTGCTTGACCGATACGAATGAGCACGCAATGAAATCAACATCATTTTCCACGCCGAAGAGAATGTCCTTCGCATCCTGTTCGGAAAGATACTTCTGCTTGATATGCTTGCCCGGGAAAGCCATGCTCTTGCGGTCGGACATCACCCCGCCGCTGATGACTTCCGTCTCGATCCTCGTGCCGTCTGTACTGAGTACCCGGAACGCCAGCAGGCCGTTATTGACCAGAATCGTATCACCCGGATTCATTTCGTTGGCGAGATTCCCGTAACTGACCGAAACCATCGAGTCATCACCTTCCACCTTCTCGGTGGTAAAGGTAAAGCGGCTTCCTTCCGCCAGTTCGATCTTCCCGTCCTTGAACGTCCCGATCCGGAATTCCGGTCCTTTGGTATCCAGCATGATGGCTACCGGCAGGTGCAGCTGATTACGGACTTTCTTGATTGTATTGATACGCTTCAGATGTTCCTCGTGCGTCCCGTGGGAAAAATTCAGACGGGCGACATTCATCCCGGCAAGGCAGAGCTTCGTGAGCATTTCCTCGGAATCACTGGCCGGTCCGATTGTGCATATGATTTTTGTTTTTCTCATAAATAAAATCTCTTTTCTGTAAAGTGACCGTATCCTGAAACCCGATCACAACTTGATAATAATATACTTCCCGGGAATAGAAAACAATGTATTTTTCCAGAGAGAATCATTCATTCTTATGATGATTTCGGAACAGGAATGATACAATCAGGATATGACTCGGGATAAAAAGCTTTCTGTCATGCAGAAGCTGGCCGGACATCTGAAAACCGTACATGATCACCGCCGTGAAGTCCGCCGGTACTGTTTTGCCTGCGGCCTGTATTATCAGGGCCTGACACATGACCTTTCCAAGTACAGCCCGGCAGAACTCGCGGAAAGCGTGAAGTACTTCCAGGGCTGGCGCTCACCCTATGACGCTGAACGGGAGCTTTACGGCTATGCGCCCGGGTGGCTCCATCACAAAGGCCTTAACCGGCATCACTGGGAATACTGGTATGACATGCAGAAAGGTGCTTACAGGCCGGTGAAGATGCCCTACCGTTATCTGGTGGAAAGTGTCTGTGACCGGATCGCCGCCAGCCGTGTCTACCTGAAAGAAAACTATACACAGGCCAGCCCGCTGGAATATTTCCTCTCCCGGCCGGCCAGGAACTATATGCATCCGGAAACCGCGGCAGAAATGGAAGCGATCCTGCGGGATGTGGCTGAAAACGGTGAAGATGCCGCCTTTGCCCGGATCAGGGAAACCATGAAGAAACGCTCAGTTCGATAACAGTTATATGAATCTTAAAGATATCTATCCCCTTCTCAGCAGCACGGATTTTACCGCCCCAACCGGCTTTTCGGTCGTTTTGCCGCTGGTAGAGCAGAATGATGAACTGTGCATCCTGTTTGAGGTCCGCAGCGCGGCCATTTCGCAGGGCGGCGAAGTCTGCTTTCCCGGGGGAAAAATCGAACCGGGTGAAACCGCCTGGCAGGCGGCTGTACGGGAAGCCTGCGAGGAGCTTCTTATAGCCCCTTCCCAGCTTGAAATCCTGAAACCGATGCCTGATGCATATTCTTCAAGAGCAGCGCAGATTCACTGTTTTATCGGGCTCCTGCATGATTACCGCAATACCTTCAGCCAGGCCGAGGCTGAACGGGTCTTCCTGATCCCGGTGGAGCAGCTGCTGCAGATGGAACCAGTTGCCGGGACATATCAGCTGAAACGGCAGTTTGATGACGCCTTCCCCTTCGCGCTTCTGCCCGGCGGGCAGGCATACCCGTTCCGCAGCCGGCGTGAAACCCTCTGGTTTTATGAAACAGAGGAAGCGGTTATCTGGGGCCTGACAGCGGGAATCCTGCATCACTTTCTGGAAACCCTCAAAGCCCGCCGGACCGCCGCAGATGAAATGACAGATCACCCGGAGGATTGAATCATGAACATGCGTGAAGATGCAAATACCATTATTGCCGCGGCCCTGAACGCCGCAAACCCCGACACCGCCGTCCGCAAAGCTCTGCAGGATCTGCCGGAAGTCAAAGGCCGGATTTTCCTTACGGCGATCGGCAAAGCTGCCTGGCAGATGAGTGCCGCAGCCGCCGGATATCTCGGCAGCCGGCTGGACGAAGGCATCTGTATAACCAAATACGGACATGTGATGGGAACCATCCCGAAAGTGACCTGTTTTGAAGCCGGACATCCGGTTACAGACGACAACTCTGTACAGGCCACTGCCGCAGCCATCCGGCTGGCCGAAAACCTGCAGGCAGATGACCTGCTCGTCTTCCTGGTGTCCGGCGGCGGCTCGGCCCTGTTTGAAGCCCCGGCAATCCCATTGGGGGAACTGCAGGATATCACCAGACAGCTGCTGGCCTGCGGGGCTGATATCGTTGAAATGAATACAATCCGCAAGCGGCTTTCCCTGGTCAAGGGCGGCAAATTTGCCCGGCTGGCTTCCCCGGCCCGGGTATTTGCGGTTATCCTCTCGGATATCATCGGAGATCCGCTGGATATGATCGCCTCCGGCCCGGCCTGCGCAGATCATACAACCTGCGCTGACGCCCTCGCCATTGTCAGAAAATACCGTCTGCAGCTTTCCGAACAGGCCCTGGCCTGCTTGCAGACAGAAACCCCGAAAGAACTGGACAACGTCGAAACCAGGATTACCGGCAGTGTCCGCCAGCTCTGCGCGGCGGCAGAAGAGACGAGCCGCCGGCTTGGCTATGAGCCGCATTTCCTGACCGCCTCCCTGAACTGTGAAGCCCGGGATGCCGGCCGGTTCCTGGCAGCCATCGGACAGGACCATTGTCATGACGGCAAAGCCCTGGCATATATCTGCGGCGGTGAAACAGTCGTGCACGTACACGGCAAAGGACTTGGCGGCCGTAATCAGGAACTTGCTCTGGCCGCGGCCGAAGGCATTGCCGGCCTGGACAGCGTACTGCTGTTCTCGCTGGGCAGTGACGGCACCGACGGGCCGACCGACGCTGCCGGCGGAATCGTGGACGGAAGCACTGCCGGCACCCTGCATGACATGGGTGTATCAATACCGGATATACTGGCCGACAACGATGCCTATCATGCCCTGCAGAAAGTCAAAGGACTGATCATGACCGGGCCAACCGGCACCAATGTCAATGATCTGACCGTCCTGCTGATCCGGCCCTGACTGAAAAAAAGCAGAACTGCCACGCAGTTCTGTTTTTTTATAGACCGTATACGGCAATGCCGGCGGCCGCAGCCAGGCAGATCAGCTGAATCGGTGAGAGTCCGCCTTTTCTGATTTTTCTTGAACCAAAATAGACGGCACTGAGCATGATCGTCAGAAACAGCGGCCGAATCTGTACAGTTTCTTTTATAACAATTCCGTTCCGGCAGATCATCGCAATACCCGTTGCCAGGATAATGCCGATCATACCCGGCTTCAGGCCGCGCAGCACTGCCTGCACATACTGGTTTTTCAGTACGGTTTTCAGCAGCGCCGTCACCAGCAGGATAATGATGAATGACGGCAGCACAACCGCCAGTGTGGCTGTCAGCGCCCCGGCCAGGCCGGCCTGCGAGCTGCCTACATACGTTGCCAGATTCACCATAATCGGACCCGGCGTGCTTTCACTGACGGCAATCATATACGTCAGCATTTCTTCATCCAGCCAGCCGTAGGAAAGCACAATATCCCGGATCAGCGGA
>JAEEGL015273854.1_pt1 | contig 18321 bp, 15 predicted proteins | sample 9134231 | NCBI WGS metagenome assembly JAEEGL01 (sample SAMN16246548, study PRJNA631951) | gut metagenome | biome: gut microbiome; feature: rumen; material: fiber-attached | host: Bos | place: Iran: Karaj | collected 2018-10 | reverse complement strand
ACCTGGACCTTGGGGAACAGGGCGTGCTGCCGAAAATCGGCGTGGAGGTCTTTTCCCGATGGCGTCACCCGAGGCTGGTGGACAAGTTTATCGCGAGGCTGGAGGAGGCGCGGCTCTGCCTGCCGTCAAAGGCCGAGGCGCTGCGCCGTTGGACCCGGATACTTCCCGACGGCGATCCCTTCATTCAGACCTTGATTTCCTATTTCAAGCTCGTCTATCGGGACGGGCGCATCGCGGAAGCGAAGGCGTATCTGGAGCAGTCGCCCTATATCCATCACCATTATTTCGACGCCTACCAGCAGCCTCTGCGCGTCGACGTGGAGCTGACCGACGCCGGCAACAAATCCATGCGCGCGCGGGACGCTTTGGCGCGGCTTCGGGAATGTGCGGAATCGCGGGCGCGGGAGGCGAAAGAGCCCGGCAACGGGTGCGAGCGCTTCCGGCGCAGGGAAAACGGCGTGCGGCAAGTGCGGTTCATCGGCGGCGAGAACTACGAGCCTTTGGACCGGCTGCTGGAGGAATGCCGGAAAAACGGTCTTCGCGCCGAGGTGGTGCTGACGCAAAAGGTCGGCAAACAGCGGCTCGCCGGGATGATCGGGGCCGGGGCGGAGGACTTCCTCGTGGACGTGAACGCGGGGGACGGCGCGGCGTTGCAAACGTTTCAAACGCTTTGCGGCATGGGCTGTAAAAACGTGCGGGCGCGGTGGCGTCTCCGGGCGGGGAATTCGGACGAGCTGGCGCGGGCGGTGGCGCTTGCCGGGGCGTCCGGCGCAGCGGAGTTCATCGTGACGGGCATGAAGCCCTGCACGGAGGAAGGCATGAGGATTCCGGGCCGCGATCAGATCAGGCAGGCGGCGGATTTCATTCGCGCCTATCGGGGCGAGCCGACGGAGGACGACGAGACAACGGAAGAAACGGATTGCTGGCGCATGAAGCTGACCGTGGAGAGCTGCTTCTCGCAGTTGGCCGCGGTTCTCGGCGGCGGGGACCCGACGAAGAACCCCAACCGGGGCCTTACGAGAGGCTGCGAGGCGGGCCGCACGTTTTTCGCCATCCGGGCCGACGGCAGCTTTTCCCCGTGCCTGTATCTCGCCAAACAGGAAAAGAAGGGCGCGCCGCAAGAGTACTGGGAGTCGCCGTCGATGCGGGAGTTCCGCGAAGCGGCGACGCGGGAGAGTTGCGGGATTTGCCGCTACAGAAATCGCTGCCGCCCCTGCCCGGCGGTAACGGCGGAATGCCCGGTATATGAAGCCGCAAAGCCCTCCGCTTGAGGGGGGCGGAACACACAGGGTCTTCCGGCTTTGCGCCGGAACGCCGTTCCGCTTTCGAGCCGGGCGCGATGATTGTCGTCCGATAAAAGCCGCGAACCGGAAAAAACACAAAAGCCCGCGTCGTCGCCTGCCAGACAGCGACAACGTGGGCTTTTGTGTTTTTCATGCCCGGCGTTTTGATTCGCGGCCTGAGAAGGGGCGTTCCGGGATTTTGAGATGGCTCGATGGGATGGAGATCATGCAAAAAACGCGTTTCGGGGAGGGGGATTTTGCGTTATAATAGAGAGGATGAAACCCATCAACAAGAGATACGGCACGGGAAGGAATACCCGCCGGTGTCGCCGGGAGAAACGCGCGGCGCAGGCGCCGCCTTCTTGCGGATGACCGCATAACCATGAAGGAGATCAGGAAATGCAATTTCTCATAAGCACGGTCCTATGCATTATGTTAATAATCGCTGTCAATCGTTTTGCCGATAAGGAAAAGCGCCTGGAGGGAAAGGCGCTGCGGCATTGTTTCCTTTTGGGGGTTTTGGCCGCGGTTGTTATCATAGCTTTCACCGTTGCCGACAGCAACTGGGACAGAGGCATCCTTACGGGCGTTTTGGGGTTAAGCGATGGGAGCATCGGTTTCGCGTTGGTTGACTCCTTCGTATTAACGGCGCTGGTGGAAGAGGTGTTGAAGTATATTGGCCTCCGATATTATCTGAAGAGGCATGATTGCGCCCCTTACCCGTATCGGATGATCGTGGCCTCGATAGCGGTGGGCGCGGGATTCACCGCCGCGGAGAACATCGTGTATATGTCCGGCGACGCCGGATTGCTGCTAAGAATCATCTTCGGCATTTTCGGTCATTTTGTCTATGCGGTCTATATGGGAATCAATATCGCCAAGGCCACGCAGGCAAGCGATCCCTCCGGGAAGGGCAGGTTCCGCCGGCGCGCGCTGCTCATCCCCTGGTTGCTGCACGGTACCTACGACTTTGCAATCGACCTGTTGCAGATGGATTTCGAGAATCCGTTCCTGTATCTGTTCATCGTGGCGGCGCTTTTCTACATATATATCCGCTATTACGTTGTCGGGGCGTTCAAAAGAGTCAGAGCCGCTTCGCGTGAGGAAACGCAGATCGCTGTCAGGTGAGCGGAAAAGGCGGGAAGACGACGCGCTTCCCGCCTTTTGCTGTTTGTGCTCCCCTTCCTTTGCTTTTTCCCGTAGCGCAGAGAAGCCCGGAGCGTTGTGCTCCGGGCTTCGTGTCGGGGACTTTCGGGATATGGGACGCGGACAGAATACGGGCGTCCTGCCGGGGGCATGCGCCCGCGCCGGGCAACTGCTCGCGCAAGAGCGCGCTGTATCGCTCGCGGTTGCTTTCGTCATTGGAATCGAAACGTCCGCTTCCGGGATATGCTTTTATCGCTTTATGCGTGTTGCGTCACAGAACGGGCAGAATCTCCGCTTTTGGGATACGATGGCGGAAACAGGCTGCCGCCGAAGCGGGGGGCTTCGGCGGCAGATCGTTTCCTTTTGGTTTGTCCGTTCAGCCGTTGGCTTTCCTGAACTTCTCCATGAATTCGGCGAGGCGCTCGCAGCCTTCGTAAGGCATGGCGTTGTAAATGGAGGCGCGCATGCCGCCGACGGAGCGGTGGCCTTTGACGCCGCAGAGGGACTGGGCCTTCGCCTCATCGACGAATTTCTTCTCCAGGTCCTCGCTGGGCAGGCGGAAGGTGACGTTCATGAAGGAACGGCTGTCCTTCTCGGCGTGGCCGCGGTAGAAGCCGCCGGAGTTGTCGATGGCGTCGTAGAGCAGTTTGGCCTTTTTGGCGTTGCGCTCGGCCATGACCGCCAGCCCGCCCTGCTTCTTGAGCCAGGCGGCCGTCTTGCCCACCATGTAAATGCAGAAGGCCGGCGGGGTGTTGTAGAGGGAGTTCTTGTCGAGGTGGATGGCGTAGCGCAGCATCGAGGGGATCGTCTTCGGGCTGTTCTCAAGGAAGGCTTTGCGGCCGACGACGACGGTGACGCCCGCCGGGCCGAGGTTCTTCTGGGCGCCGGCGTAGATGAGGGAGAATTTCCTGAAGTCCACGGGGCGCGACAGCATATCCGAGGACATATCGGCGATGAGGGGCACGCTGCCGGTTTCCGGGATATAGTGGTACTCGGTGCCGTAGATGGTGTTGTTGTAGCAGATATGGAGGTAGGCGGCGGCGGGATCGAGCTTGATTTCGTCCTGGGTGGGGACATGCTTGAAGTCGCCGTCCTTGCTGGTGGCGGCGATGGTGCCGACGCCGAGGATTTCGGCCTCTTTGTAGGCTTTCTCGGCGAAGCTGCCGGAGACGACGTAGGCGCCTTTCTTGCCGCCCACGGCGTAGTTCATCGGGACCATCGCAAACTGCGTCGAGGCGCCGCCCTGCAGGAACAGGACTTCGTAGTCGTCGCCGAGGCCCATGAGTTCCTTGATGTCAGCTTTGGCCTGATTCAGCACGGCCTCGAATTCCTTGGCCCGATGGCTGATCTCGATGATGGATTCGCCGGTGCCCTGGAAGTTCAGCAGTTCGCTCTGGGCTTCCTTGAGGATTTCCAGCGGCTGCATGGCCGGGCCGGGGTTGAAGTTGTAAACGCGATTTGCTTCCACAAAAATACCTCCCTAAAGTTTGATGTTCAAGGATATTCTACCGCTCTCCGGCGCCAAACGCAAGCGAAAAAGAACGCCGTGGCCGGAAAATGTTCCAGCGCGGCTGCCCGGCGCGGACAATCCGGGCGGCTCCACGAGACGCCCGGCACAGGACGCGGCCCTTTTCCCGCCGGAAGGATACCCTGGGGCTGGAAACGAAGTCAAAAAAACGATTGAAAGAGGAATTTGAACCGGGAAAGAGTTTCACGGGCCAATGGAAGCGTACCGGCTCCGCCGTTATCCTTTTCCCACACAATCCGCCCCCGCTTCCTCACCGGAAGACGGGGGCTTTCCTGCGCCGCTTGCCACCGGGCGGGAAGGCGTTGTATAATAAAAAAAACGACGGTGAAACGGAGGGACGTTCCATGCTGGCGGTAGCGGGATATTATGACGGTGTTGCAGTCAGGCCATTGGGTGATATGAGAGCCAAGCCCAATCAGCGGGTGATCATTACGGTTATGGACGACTTCATCACGCCCGCTGAAAAGTCGAAGGGAAGAAAGAACTTCTTGTCCCTGGCGGGAAACATCGACATTGACGGAGATGCGGTGAAGGATTTGCGCGAAGGGAGCAAACTGTGACGATATTGGCGGATACAAATATCATCATTGATTTTTGGCGGAATCCCGACGACAAAACGGCTCGTGTTTTTTCCTCGGAAGATGTGGTTATCTGCGGGATTGTGAAGGCCGAACTGCTCCACGGAGCGCGCACCGAAGCAGATTGCCGCCGTATCCTGCTGGCGTTGGAGGAATTTCCTTGTCTTGATTGCAAGGTGCGGATTGGGCGACATTAGGTCATCATTTGCATACATTGCGTGCGCACGGTGTATCCGCCCCTTTTCAGGATGTGGCCATTGCCACGATTGCCATGTTGCACGGGGCTGCCGTATGGACAAACGACAGGCACTTTGCGTTGATGAAGAATGTTCTGACCGAGTTGCAGCTATATACCGGATAAAACGATATCAGGCCGGACACCGGGCATATCAAAGATGCTGTCTCTTACCAGCCGGGCGATGGCCAGCGCCTCTAAGAGGGGACCTGTCTTTTCCCCTTTTTGCCTGAAGCCCCCGCTTCCCCACCGGAAGACGGGGGCTTTTCTGCGCCGCTTGCCATCGGGCGGGAGACGTTGGGCGGGGAGAATCGGGGCAATGCCGCAACCGGGGAAAACTTTTTGGCGTGTTCCCGAAATCCCTGCTTGACGTTTGCCGGGCGATAAACTATCATTAGATAGAGGATTTTGAATACAGTATTTTTCAAAATATCAGGCAAAAGGAGAGGACAGCATGAAGGTATTAGCAGCAGACGGGGTATCGCCAAAGGGAATCGAGATCCTGCGGGAGGCGGGTTTTGAAGTCGCGGTGAAGGACAAGCTGCCGGCGGAGGAACTGCTCTCGACCATCGGCGAGTACGACGCTCTGATCGTGCGCTCGGCTTCCAAGGTGACGAAGGAGGTCATCGAGGCGGGCAAGAACCTCAAGATCATCGGCCGGGCCGGTGTCGGCGTGGACAATATTGACGTGGCCGCGGCGACGGCCCGGGGCATCATCGTCATCAATTCACCGGGCGGCAATACCATCGCCGCCACCGAGCACACGATGGGCATGATGCTGGCCATGTCGCGCCATATCCCCATCGCCAACGAGACGACGCAGAAGGGCGAGTGGAACCGCAAGAAGTACGTCGGCGTTGAACTGCGGGGCAAGACGCTGGGCGTCGTCGGCCTCGGCCGCATCGGGGCCGGCGTGGCGAAGCGGGCCCAGGCTTTCGAGATGACGACAATCGGCTACGATCCGTACGTGACGGAAGAACGGGCCAAGACGATGGGCGTAGAGCTCGTCACGCTGGACCAGATCGTCGAGCGGTCCGATTTCATTACGGTCCACATGCCGCTGACGGCCGAGACCCGCAATATGTTCAACAAGGAAAACCTGGCGAAGATGAAGAAGGGCGTGCGCCTGGTGAACTGCGCCCGGGGCGGCATCATCAACGAGGAGGACCTGGCCGCCGCCGTGAAAGACGGCATCGTGGCCGGCGCTGCCATCGACGTCTACACGTCGGAGCCGATTCCCGAGAACCATCCGCTGCTGGGCCTGCCGGGTGTCGTGCTGACGCCGCACCTCGGCGCTTCCACGGTGGAGGCGCAGATCGGCGTTTCCATTGACGTCGCCGACGGCATCTGCGCCGCCCTGAAGGGCGAGCCGGTGATGACCGCCGTGAACATGGCCCCGGTTTCGCCGCAGGTCATGAACGTCATCAAGCCCTATTTCGATCTGGCGGAGCGCCTGGGCTGCATGGCCGGCGCCCTGGCGGAAGGGGCCGTCCGCACGGTGGAGGCGGAGTACAGCGGCGAGATTACCGGCGTCAATACCCAGCTTTTGACGACGGCCGTGGTCAAGGGCATGCTGAATCCCATCCTGGAGACGAACGTGAACTACGTCAACGCCCCGAGCCTGGCCAAGGAGCGCGGCATCACGGTACGTGAGGTCAAGACGGAAAAGACGGCGGATTTCTCGAACCTCATCACCGTCACCGTCACCACCGAGAAGAAGCCGGTGGTCCTGAAGGGCGCGCTTTTCGGCAGCGAGGGACGCATCGTTTCCATCGACGGCTACCGGGTGGACGTGGACCCGCACAAGCATATCCTGATCTGCCCGCACATCAACCGCCCCGGTGTCATCGGCAAGGTGGGCACCATCATGGGCAACGCCAACATCAATATCTCCGGTATGCAGGTGGGCCAGACCGATCAGGAGGGCACGAACCTCATGGTGCTGACCGTGGACGACGCGATTCCCGAGAAAATCATCGGCGAAGTCACCGCCCTCGACGGCATCTTCGGCGCCAGGCTCATCAACTTTGACCAGGTGTAAGCGGCGGCGCCGGATCATAAGCGAATAAAGGATTGAAAAAGCCTCCCCTCGTCCGCGGTTATGCGGCGGCGGGAGGCTTTCCGTTTGCGGCGGAATCGCGGAAAACTGCGCCGGCCCGGACGCCGTCGTTTCGCCTTCCCAATCGGCCGGAATGCCGGACAACAGAACGGAAAGGGTGTGATCTCCCTGATGGCTGTCAGCTGCCCGTCGTTGCGGCACGAGCTGCCCGGCTGCCGGAGCCGACGCGTCACCGGGAAAGACCGGCTGGTTTACCGTTGTATTGCGGCTTGCAAGAGCCGTTTCGAGCCGACATGAAAAAACCGCCATGCGGGCCAAAGCCCGGCATGGCGGTTCGCGGTTTTGCTATCGGAGTTCTTGGCAAAGGAGATCGGGCGTGACACAACGAATTGCGCTGCCGGAAAAATCCCGCGCCTTCCCCGTCACGATGACATCAATCTCCAATCGCTCCGCGATGGTTGGCCTGTGCGGCATCTTCGAAATCATGCCGCTGCCGTCGGCAAATCTGGTGCTTCAAGGCCCGTGAACGTGAATAGTTGAGATATGGCCTGAAAGACAGGGGAAATCCCGGCGGCGGTCAATTCCCGGCGCATGACGTATCCCCGTTCCGGAGGGGAGAGTCCCTGTTACTACTGCACGTTCAGCGCCGCGCCGACGAAGTCGCGGAACAGCGGATGGGGGTGGTTGGGGCGGGATTTCAGCTCGGGATGAAATTGGGAGCCGACGAACCAGGGATGGTCTTTGACTTCGATGACTTCCACCAGGCTGTCGTCGGGCAGCGTCCCGGCGATGATGAGCCCGGCGCCGGTGAGCCGCTCCCGGTAGTCGTTGTTGAACTCGAAGCGGTGGCGGTGGCGCTCATGGACGAGCTCTTCGCCGTAAGCGGCGTAGGTTTTCGTGCCTTCCCGCAGCTTGCAGGGATAGGCGCCGAGGCGCATGGTGCCGCCCTTTTCCTTGACGCCCGCCTGGGATTCCATGAGGTCGATGACGGGATGGGGCGTCTCGTGGTTGAACTCGGTGCTGTTGGCGTCGGAGAGACCGCAGACGTGGCGGGCAAACTCGATGACGGCGCACTGCATGCCGAGACACAGGCCGAGGAAGGGGAGGTTGTGCTCGCGGGCGTACTGGATGGCCCGGATCTTGCCTTCGATGCCCCGGTCGCCGAAACCGCCGGGGACGAGAATGCCCTTGCAGCCGGCGAAGACCTCGGCCAGTTCCGTGCCGGGCTGCTCCAGCGTCTCGGAGTTCACCCACTGGATGCGGACTTCGGTGTCGTTGGCGATGCCGGCGTGATGCAGGGCCTCGGTGACCGACATATAGGCGTCGGGCAGGGCCACGTATTTGCCCACCACGGCCACCTTGACGCGCTTGGCGGGGTGGTGGATCTTATAGACCATTTTCTCCCATTCTTCCATATTGCCGGGGGAGACGTCCATCTTGAGCTTTTCCAGCACGATGCGGTCAAGGCCCTCCCGCTGCATCATCAGCGGGACTTCGTAGATGGTGCTGGCGGTGCGGTTCTCGATGACGGCGTTGGCGTCTACGTCGCAGAACAGGGCCAGCTTGTCCTTCATTTCCCTTGAGAGCGGCTGCTCGGTGCGGCAGACGAGGATATCGGGCTGGATGCCGATGCCCCGGAGTTCGTTGACGCTGTGCTGGGTCGGCTTCGTCTTGAGCTCACCGGCAGCGGCGATGTAGGGGACGAGGGTGACGTGGATATAGAGGACGTCGTTCTTGCCGACTTCCTTCTTCACCTGGCGGATGGCCTCGATGAAGGGCAGGCTTTCGATGTCGCCTACAGTGCCGCCGATCTCGGTGATGACGACGTCGGCGTTGTCGGATTTGGCCACGTCATAGACCCGCTGCTTGATCTCGTTGGTGATGTGGGGAATGACCTGGACCGTGCTGCCGAGGTAGTCGCCCTTGCGCTCCTTCGTCAGCACCGACCAATAGACTTTGCCGGCGGTGATGTTGGACATCTTCGACAGGTTGATGTCGATGAACCGCTCGTAGTGGCCAAGGTCGAGATCGGTCTCGGCCCCGTCCTCGGTGACGAAGACTTCGCCGTGCTGGTAGGGGCTCATGGTACCCGGGTCCGTATTGATATATGGATCCAGCTTCTGCGCAGCAACCTTGATGCCTCGTGCCTTCAGCAGGCGTCCCAGGGACGCCGCGGTGATGCCCTTGCCCAGCGAGGAAACCACGCCGCCGGTGACGAAAATATATTTTGCCATGTCTGCCTCCTGTTTTCCCGTCCGACTCCCTGTCATCGCCATATCGACCGCAAGGAATCTCTAAAATTGCCACGCCCTGGCCTTTCTCCGGCGGGCGGCAGTCCGGCGGACCGCCGCGGCGGAGCGGGGGGCGGGGTTGCCCGGCTTCAGACGTCTTCCTGGATGCCCTCCAGGAGGTTCTCGTGCCGGCGCTTGGCCCGGGACGGCGCCGCCGGAGCGGCGCTTTCGGTGCTGTGGGTGCGCTTGGTTTCCGGCGGCGCCCACTCGGTGAGGCCCCACATGCTCTTGCCGTCACTCTTGCCGCTGTAACGGAAGCGGCTGTCCATGTTGATCAGCGTATAGACTTCCGAGATGGCGTGAGGCAGCGACTGCATCGGCTTCGCCTTCTTCTCGATGACGTGAAGGACGAGGTCCTTGTAGTAAACGGGTTCGCCCTTCTTCAACAGGAACTGGTACGCGATGTCCGTCTCCGAGACGTTTTGATAATTCATCCGAGTCGCCTCTTTCAAATGATTTTTATATGGTGTCTTTCCTGCGCTGTCTTACATTTTCTCCGGCGCCGAGACGCCGAGAATGGCCAGGGCGTGGCGGATGACCTGGGCCGCCTTGCCGGCCAGGGCCAGCCGCGCCGACGCCAGGTCCGGATCCACGCCCATGATGCGGCAGCGGGTGTAGAAGCTGTGGAACGCCCCGGCCATATCGTAAGCGCAACGCGCGATGCGCTGGGGCGCGAGGTCCGCCGCCGCCCGGGCGACTTCCTCCGGGTATTCCTCAATCTTCCTGATGAGGGCGGTTTCCGATTCGTCGGTCAAAAGCTCCAGGCGCGGCGCGTCGGAAACGGCGATGCCGGCCTCCTTCGCCTGCCGGAAGAGGGCGGCGATGCGGGCGTGGGCGTACTGGATATAATAGACCGGGTTCTCATTGGACTGCTTGCGGGCCAGGTCCAGGTCGAAATCGAGCTGGCTGTCCAGGGAGCGCATGACGAAGAAGTAGCGGGCGGCATCGGCCCCGACTTCCTCGATGAGCTCGGAGAGCGTCACGCTGTCGCCGGTGCGCTTCGACATCTTGACGAGCTCGCCGCCGCGGTACAGGCTCACCATTTGGAGCAGCAGCACCGTCAGCGATTCCGGGTCGTAGCCCAGGGCCTTCAGCGACGCCTTGACGCGGGCGATGTAGCCGTGGTGGTCGGCGCCCCAGATGTTGATGAGGCGGCCAAAGCCCCGTTCCAGCTTGTCCCGGTGGTAGGCGATATCGGCGGCGAGATAGGTCGGCACGCCGTTGTCCCGGATGACGACGCGGTCCTTGTCGTCGCCGTAGTCGGTGGAGCGCAGCCAGAGGGCTCCGTCCTTCTCGTAGATGGCGCCGTTCTTCTTCAGCTCCGCCACCGACGCCTGTACTTTCTCCGGGTGCAGGGTACGCTCGCTGAACCAGACGTCGAACTCCACCCGGAAAGCCGCCAGGTCCTCCCGCAACGCCGCCAGCTTCTCCCTGAGCGCCAGTTCCTTGAAGGCCGCCAGCCGCTCCGCCTCGGGGAGATGCCGGTACTTGTCCCCGTCCTTCGCCGCGATGCGCCGGGCGGTTTCCGTGATATCGGCGCCGTGGTAGCCGTTCTCCGGGAACGGGACCGCCTCGTCGAAAAGCGCCAGATAGCGGGCGTTCACCGAGGCGGCCAGATTGTCGATCTGGTTGCCGGCGTCGTTGATGTAGTATTCGCTTTTGACCGGATAGCCCGCGGCCCGCAACAGGTTCACCAGGGCGCTGCCCACCGCCGCCCCGCGGCCGTGGCCCACGTGGAGCGGCCCCGTCGGGTTGGCGCTGACGTACTCCACCATGACCGGCGGTTCCTGCCGCGCCGGGAGGTTGCCGTAGGCTTCTCCCTGCCGCAGGGCGTCGGCCAGTCCCTCGTAAATCACGTTGGCCTTCAGGTAGAAATTGATGAAGCCGGGGCCGGCGATCTCGGCCCGGTCAAGGCCCGGCGCCTCCAAGCGGGCGATCAGCGCGTCGGCAATCTGCCGGGGGTTCTGGCGGAAGGCCCGGGCCGACTGCATGGCAAAATTCGTGGCGAAGTCGCCCATCTCTTTCTTCGGTGGCACCTCCAGCAGGATCTCCGGCAGCGCCGCTTGCGGGAACGCTCCCTCGGCGATGCCCCGCTCCGCCGCCTGCCGGATGGCCGCGGCCAAACTCTCTTTGATATCCAAACGATCTCCTCCCGCTTTCCTTCGTTCCCCGGGCCGCGTCCCGCGTCAGTTCAGCCGGGCGGCCTCCCCTTCGGGAACGGTGACCTCGATGTGCAGCTCGTTCTGGCTCTGCACCTGACCGTTGATGCTCATGGCGTAAATCACGTCGATATTGCCCGTCACCGAGCCGTAAACGACGTCGAGCTTCTCCGTCCGCACCGCCATCCGCATATTGCCGAAGGGCGTCCGGTACTCGCTGACGCTTTCCTCGTTCGCCGCGAAGCGCTGCTCCTGGCAGACAGAACCCGAGCGCAAAAGCACCATGGCCCCGGGCTCAATCTTCAGCACCGTGGAGACCTCGCCGTCTTCCATCATCAGGTCGTCGTAGAGGACGTAGTGCTTGCCTCCCTTATAGTAATGGCGGCCCTCCGCCACCGTCTCGATGCGGCTCGTCTCCCCCTCGGGATCCGTCTGCTCGCCGCGCACGCGGACAATCACCCGCTCCATCCCTGTCCCTTCTTTCCTCTCCCCGCGTTCGGGAACATTAACTTCTCTATTATATTATACTCCGCCGCTCTCGTCTATGGGAAAACGAAAAAAACACGCCGCCCGCCGCAGAAACTTTTCCGCGGCGGGCGGGATTGACGGCGGCGCCCTCCGGTGAGATAATGGGCGCAGGGAAAAACCAACCGATGATGGGAGTGATGGGAACGTGAAACGGTTCCGACTGGCAATGACGCTGTGGCTGGCGTTCGCCCTCCTGCTCCTGGCGGCTTCCACGGCCCTCGCGGCGCCGCGGGTGGGCGTGCTCTACGTCAACCACGCCAAGAGCACTTACGATGGCGCCATTGACAGGAAACTGCTGAAAAACCTGAAGAAAACCCTGTCAACGAAGTACGAGTTCGTCCGGGCCGACGCGAAGCGGCTCGAGGACCTGGGCATGACCGATCTGGCGATGGCCGAGCGCCGGGACATCATCGACGCCTTCCGGAACGAACGCTTCGACTACATCCTGTGCCTCGAGGTGGAGCCGCTGATCCGCAAGGAACGGGTCAGCGTATTCACTACGGGTATCGACATCACGGTGACGGTTCCCTTTAAGCTGATCCGGGTGGCGGAGGACCGCTACCTTTACAACGGCAAGTTCGTCGAGCTGCAATCCGACAGCACCTTCATCGGCTCGGTGGGCAACAAGTCGGTGACGCTCAAGGCGCTGAACAAGGTCAACAAGAAGATCAACCAGGTCCTCCGGGAAAAGATGGACGCCGGGAAGGGCTGACGAGGGAACAATCCGGGACTTCCCGGGGCGCTGCCGCGCCGCGGGACGCCGGGGGGACGTGACGACAGAGGAAAATATAAAGACCGCCCGCGGCTTGGGGAAAGGCCGCAGGCGGTCTTTTCGTTTTCCGGGAAGGGTTCGGCGGCGCCTTATTCGTTCCGGGCTTTCTTCCGCCGCTGCTGGAGGAAGAAACTGCCGACGATGATGGCGAGGCCCAGGAGGTCGGTGAGGGTTTCCGGGTAGATCATCATGAGCCCGCCCAGGAACAGGACGATGCGCTCGATCATCTTCATGTTGTCCACCAGGTAGCCGATCATCGACGACGACAGCGCTACCATGCCCAGAAGGGCGGTAAGGGTGGCCTGAATGAGCGCCAGCGGCGTCGCGTCGATCATCAGGATGACCGGGGACAGGACGAAGATGTAGGGGATGATGAAGGCGGCGATGGCGAGCTTCGAGGCGTTGATGCCGGTGCGAAGCGGATTGCCGCCGCTGATGGCGGAGCCGGCGTAGGCGGCCAGCGCCACCGGGGGCGTCACGTCGGCGATGATGCCGAAGTAGAACACGAACATGTGGGAAGCCAGCACCGGCACGCCCATCTGCATCAGCGCCGGAGCGGCGATGGTGGAGGTGATGACGTAGTTCGCCGTGGTGGGGACGCCCATGCCCAGGAGCAGGGCGGTGATCATGGTGAAGAACATGGTCGGCAGCATGACGCCACCGGCCAGATCCAGCAGGGCCGAAGCCAGCTTCAGGCCAACGCCGGTCTTGGTGACGACGCCGATGATGATGCCGGCCGAGGCGCAGGCCACCAGGACGCCGAGAACGCCCTTGGCGCCCTTCTCCAGCCCTTCGACGATCTGGATGGGCTTCATGCGGGTAGAGGCCCGCAGGAACGAGGCGGCGATGGAAAGCACGATGGCGACGAGGGCCGCCCGCATGGGGGTGTAGCCCGACACCAGCAGATAAACGATGACGACGAGGGGGATGGCCAGATGGCCGCGCTCCCGCAGGATGTCCAGGGCCTTCGGCAGTTCCTCCCGGGGCATGCCCTTGAGGTTCTTGCGCTTGGCCTCGAAGTGGACGCCCAGCCATACGCCGGTGAAGTAGAGCAGCGCCGGCACGACCGCCGCCTTGACGATTTCGATATAGGGGACGCCGACGAACTCGGCCATCAGGAAGGCCGCCGCGCCCATGACCGGCGGCATCAGCTGCCCGCCGGTAGAGGCCGCCGCTTCCACGGCGCCGGCGAATTCCTTGTCATAGCCGAGCTTCTTCATCATCGGGATGGTGAAGCTGCCGGTACCGGCGACGTTGGCGACGGAGCTGCCGGAAACCGTACCCATGAGGCCCGAGGACAGCACCGCGACCTTCGCCGGGCCGCCCGCCGCCCAGCCGGCCAGCGCGTTGGCGAGGTCGATGAAGAAACGCCCGAGGCCCGTCGATTCCAGATACGCGCCGAACAGGATGAACAGGAAGATGAAGGTCGAGGACACACCCAGCGGGATGCCGAAGATGCCCTCCGTGGTGAAGAAGAGATGGCCGACGAGCTGCTCCGGCGTCAGACCGCGGTGGGCCAGCACGCCGGGCATGTTGGGACCGGCGAAGGCGTAGGAGAGGAAGAGCAGCACCACCGCCACCATCGGGATTCCCACCACCCGCCGCGTGGCCTCGATGACCAGCAGCACGCCGACGAGCCCCACGAGATAGTCGGTGGACGTTACCGTTCCGGCCCGCAGCACCAGTTCCTTGTACTCGACAAGGATGTAGCCGGGAGCCGCCGCGCCCAGGAGGGCCAGCACGTAGTCCTCGAAGTGGAGCGTGAGATTTCCGCTGTCTCCTTTCCGCGTGGGGTAGAGCAGGAACACCAGCGCCAGACCGAAGCCCAGATGTACCGCCCGCTGAAGCTGGGCGTCCAGCACGCCGAAGACGGCCGTGTAAAGCTGGAACACGGAAAACGAGATGGCCAGCGCCGTGACGAATTTCCCCATGAGGCCGCTGTGCTCCACTTTGTTTGATTCTTTATCGTATTGCTTCATGACTTCCTGGGCCAGTGCTTCCGAATTCTCCTCCGGCGCGGCCCGGCCCGGGTCGCGTTCGTGATCTTTCATGTGATTCTCCCAACTTTCCCTGGCGAATGGCCCGGACACTGCCCGGACCACACGCTGTAATACGGCCCCACCCAGAGCCGCACCGCCGCGCCCGGCAGCACCCGCTCATGGAGGGGATAGCGTTTCCGGCCGATGATGAGCGTGAATTCCGTCCCTATACCGGGACGGAGTATCAGCTCGCCGATGGGCCGGTTCATATCGTCCATGATGAAGTAGTTGCCCTCATGGCGGAACTGTCCCTCGCTTTCGAGGAACGGCAGTCCCACCCCAAAGGACTGGTACCGTGTCGATTTCAGCACGAAGCCGTTCATGGCGTCGTTGATGACGAAGAACTCTTCCACCGGTGTTTTCTGCACCGAGTGGATGAACCGGGTGGAAAACTCCAGACCCGGCTTGGCGGGTATCGCCGAAAGCAGATGCTGGTTGCTGGACACGAAGAAGAACGGGCGGTTGAAGTACCAGAAAACCGCTGCCACGGCCGCCAGCAGGCAAATCATCCATTTGATTTTGCTCATAGCAGAAAAAACGGGCGCCTGAAGCGCCCGTCCTCCCTTTCCCGCAGCCGGGAGACAGGAAAATCGCCCCGTTGCGTAATTATTCTTTGAAGTACTTTTCCGCGCCGCCGTTCATCTTGATGGACATACCCTTGGTAGCGCCGGCCTTGGTGATCAGCTTGCCGACGGAGTGCGCCGCCTGCAGACGGTCAAGACCGGAGAACAACGCCTTGGTGATATCGTAGCCCAGCTTGTCGTCCAGCTTGTCCGTCGCCACCAGCATCGCCATGACGGCAACCGCCGGGACGTCTTCGTTGAAGCCCGCGTAGGTTCCCTTGGGAATCGTCGTCTTCGTGTAGAACGGGTACTTGGCGATCATGGCGTCCGCCTTGGCCGGTTCCACCGGCAGGAGCCGCACCGGGTTCTGGGAAGCGATATCCTGGATGGCCGCCGTCGGATAGCCCGCGGTCACGAAAGCCGCGTCCACGTTGCCGTCCTTCAGGGCGCTGGCCGCCTCGCCGAAGGAGAGGTACTGCACCTCGATATCCTTATAGGTGATGCCGTAAGCCTCGAGGATTTGCCGGGCGTTCGCCTCGGTGCCGCTGCCGGCGGCGCCCACGGCGATCTTCTTGCCCTTGCAGTCCGACACCGACTTGATGCCCGACTTCTCCAGCGTCACGAACTGGCAGGTCTCCGGGTACAGCGTGGCGATGCCGCGCAGATTGCCGACCTTCTTGTCCTTGAACATCTCCGTACCGTTGGAGGCGTAGAAGGTGATGTCGTTCTGGACGATGGCCAGATCCACCGAACCGTCCTTCAGCATGTTGATGTTCGCCACCGACGCGCCGGTGCTCTGGGCGCTGGCGTTCATGCCCGGAATCGCCTTGTTGAGGATTTCCGCCATCGCGCCGCCAATCGGGTAGTAGGTGCCGGCGGTGCCGCCGGTCGCGATGTTGATGAATTTCTTGGCCGCGTCCTTCTTCTCTCCGCCGCCGGACGATCCGCCGCCGCAGCCGGCCAGAAGCGTCGCCGCGAATGCCAGCAGCACGCCGAAGACAGCCAGTTTACTGAGTTTCCTGAGTCCCATGAAAAATACCTCCTTTTTGTTCAGACCTACGTATAGAATTATAGCATACCTTCTATGCTTTTGGCTAGTATGGAATGAAAAAAACTGGCGAATGTTTCGCGGAAGGGGGTCGTCCCACGCCGCCGGCGCTACGCCCTTCGCAGGGTGAACACCGCGATCTCGGGCGGGCAGCCCAGGCGAAACGGGAACCAGCTCCCGTTGCCGGGATGGACGTAACCCAGGGTGCGCCCCACGCGGTACACGCCCCGCATATACTTGAAGACCGGCGGCACCAGCGGCACGCCCAGAAAGCCGATCTGCCCGCCGTGGGTATGGCCACTCAACACCAGGTCCGTCCCGTATTCGGCGGCATCATCGATGAAGTCGGGATGGTGGGCCAGCAGCACCGTCACCGCCCCCGGCGCCAGACCGCCGAGGGCCCGGGCCGTGAAGTCCTGCTCCTTTTCCGCGAAAGCTGTCCGGGGCATTGGGTAATCGACACCGGCGAAATACAGGGGACGGGCCCCGTCCAGCAGGAGAGAGCGCTCATTCTCCAGCACGTGGATTGAAGTCCGGGCCAGCGCCGCCTTCGTCTGGCGGAGGTCGCGGAAATGCTCATGGTTGCCGTAGCAGAACCAGATGCCCCGGGGAAAGCGCCCCGTGTAGCGGTCCAGCAGTTCTGCCGCCGCCACGTTCTGCTCGTTGTCGTCGAAGAGGTCGCCGGTGACGGCGAGGACCGTCGCCCCCGTGGCCGCCGCCTGCTCCAGCAACCGCTCCAGCTCATCCAGATGGAAGAAGAGCCCCAGGTGGATGTCGCTGATCTGGGCGATGCGAAAGCCCTCCAGCTCGGGGCCGATTCCCGGCAGCGGCACCGGTATCTCCCGGACCACGGTGGCGGTCCGCTCCACCAGTCCACCGTAGGCGCCGGCCGCTGCCGCCAGCAGGGGATAGAGCGCCGCCCCCCGGAGAAGCCGCCGGCGCTCCATGTCCGGGGACTCCGGCTGGCGCTGCAGGACAAAGCGCACCATGCGCAGCAGCGCCACCAAAACGCCAAAGATGAGCTGCGCCATCCAGAAGATCGAAAGCAGGATCAACCCGGAACGCTTCATCTCGACCGGTAGCGACAGCCTCGGCCCCGCCAGCAGGAGAGCGATGGAAGCGACATCCACCAGCAGCAGCCAGCTCCGGCACTTCGACAGTCGCCCACCCGGCACCACAGCCCCCATGGCCCACCAGGCCAGCCCCGCCACCGTGCCCAGCACCGCCAGCAGGATCAGCCAGAAAAACAGCATCGGTTCACCTCCTAATTTGACGGTTCAATCTTAAATCTTTCTTTGACATTTTCGGCCGCGATTTACCCTCTCATTATTCTGCAAGAAATTTGGGACGCACAAAGAATACCAGATCTACTAACAATAAAATAATAATATCTTCAACCGGTTCTCTTTGCCGCCATTTCAGTACGCTTGTGTTTTGGGGATATTAGGAAGACTAAATACAATAACAAAACAATTTCAAATGATATAATATAATACATATATTGATTCCAAATATTACAATGTTCGACATTGTTATTGGCATCTTCCAGGGTACAAATCGTCTCACCATTTACTATGAGCTGATAAATATACCGATGATATTTTTCCCGATACCATATTTGAACAAAACTTCCAAACACCTTTTCCTTGTCGTCCAAGAAGTCTGGTTTATTGCTCGTAACAAGCAAAAAATCTAAAACGGGGCCATTGGGTATTGTGTTATCAGGAGATTTCACTGATAAAATGAAGCCTCCGTTTGTCGGAACGCCATAGGTCACTCCTTCAATATAGCTTAAATCATTGAATTGTTCCTTTTGGAGTATTGGCGGCAAGATTTCAGAATAAATACATCCCCAAACAACTAGCGATGACAAACAAAAGCCAAGGATAAAATCTTTCATGAACTGATAAATTTTCTTATGGTTTCTCGCGTTAATTGCTATTTCATAAACAGAAATAATAATCATTAAGGCAACAACAATAATAAAAGCCAAACCCAAAACCCCAAAAATGCCCATAGGATCTCTCCGCTATTTCATTACGGGAACATCAAGAACCCAGTTTCCAAGAGAACGATTATGAAGGGACTCTGT
>JAEEGL013707009.1_pt1 | contig 18321 bp, 15 predicted proteins | sample 9134231 | NCBI WGS metagenome assembly JAEEGL01 (sample SAMN16246548, study PRJNA631951) | gut metagenome | biome: gut microbiome; feature: rumen; material: fiber-attached | host: Bos | place: Iran: Karaj | collected 2018-10 | reverse complement strand
TCTTTTTCACTAAATATCTTGTCATCAAACATCTGCTTTTTTAAATTACTTATAACATTTTCATATTCAACCTTTTGTTCAAGTATTGTCATATTATTTTTATCAATTATATTTAAATAATTCTCTTCTAATGCCTTTATTTTATCTTCATATTGTTTTTTTAATTCATATATTTCATTAATATATTTTTGAGTTGATTCATCAATCTTAACATCAAACATAATGCATAGAGCTTCTCTTAAGACATTTTCTTGATTCAATATAAAATCTTCATTAAAATCTTTAATTTTTTTAATCTTTTTTTCAAATGAACTGTAAAAGAATTCTACATCTAATTTTGTTTTGTTTTGCAAAACTTCAGTAATATAAAATTTTATAACTTTCGAATCAGGAAGTTTTTCTTTTCTGAAACCAGACCAGAATTGACCAGTTAATTTTGGACCAATATAATAATTTGATGTATTAGGAAAATTACCAGCATTAGCAATTAAGTCTTTCTTTAATTGATTAACTCCTATAAAAGATAATACTGCCTTAAATTGTTCTTCAGATAATACAACTATTTTATCTTTATTAAACTCCATACTTTATAATCTCCTTAATCATTTCTTTTCTACTTAAAAGCATCTTATCAACAGATTCCTTATCAACCATAAGCGTATCATATGTATAGATTAATTTATCAAAATAAAGCCAATCATCATTTACATTTAAATATAATTTAAGAATTTGTCCTCTAGGGATACTTAAATTAATATCCCTAGAGTCTTTTTTATTTAAAATGCATAAATCATTTTTGCCATCAGTAATTTTTACTTTCTCAGCAAAATCAAAAACGAGATTATCTATATGTATAGTTTTATTAATAACATTTAAATAGCGCACTATATCACATCCTATTTTTCATCTTTACTAGTTAAAGTTTTATATAATTCCTTTGCCATAATATCCATTACAGCCTTTTGGAATAATTGATTACCAAGTAATCTTTCATAAGCTGATGAATTTTGCATAAAACAATCAACTAATACTCTTTGAAATTCTCCTGGGAATATTGAATTTATGAACATATTGATATCATTAGTTTCAGCATATTCTTTTAGACGTTTCTTCACGATTTCATCATCCATTAACATTTTAAATACAGAATCAATTGCAACTCTATCACCTTCACCAAAGTCACCATCGTATTGTTCATTAACCTTTTGAACAATTCTTTCTAAAGTATCAACTTTCTTTGGTTTTACTCCACCTTGAACTGGAGCTGCAGGTTTAAATACTCCACCTTTTTCTTCTAGTTTAATCTCACCATGGAAAGTTTCTTTAAGTTGAGCATATTGTAATTGAATCTTATCTGTAATATCAATAACTTCAACTTGAGTTTTTGGTAACATATGCAATAAATAAGAACAGAATAAATAATCCTTAAATAAATCTTCATCATTTAATCTTATTAATTGTGTAACAAAAGCATATGTTCTAGTAAATTTCATAATTGTATCTCTACATAAAAATTTCTTAGAATCTTCTTCAATTTCTTTATATCTATCAACAACTGGTTTAATTACAGAAGTTAGTTTTCCAACAATTGTTGAATCTTGACGTTTCTTATCAACGTTATCTTTCATAATAGTCGCAAAGGCATCAACATCATTAACTGAAAATAAATTATAATTATTGATTTGACTTCTCAAATCATATACTCTATTTACATTTGTTTGACCTTCAAGGATAGTCTCTTCATAAAATGGTTGGAATGCTCCTCTAATATCTTCTGCCTTATTTGCAAAATCTAGTACAAATGTATCTGTTTTTCCAGAACAAGTTCTATTAAGTCTTGAGATAGTTTGAACTGCATTAACAGATTTTAATTTCTTATCTATATACATAGAATGAAGATAAGGCTCATCATAACCTGTTTGATATTTATTAGCAACTACCATAATATTAAATTCATCACTTCTAAATGCAGCTCTAAACTTCTTATCACTATTAATATATCTACCTGAATGATCTTTATTCATTGTAGCTTCTGTATAAGATGGTTCATCTTTTGACATATCATCAAAGCGAACTTCACCTGAGAATGCTACTAAAACATCTGTACCTATACATTCTTCTTGATGCTGTTTAATATAATCTTTAATTGCAAAATAATACTTAACAGCGTTATGTCTTGAATCAGCAACAACCATTGCTTTACCATGACCATTAATTTTATTTCTACCATTATGCAAGAAGTTATCCATAATCATTTCGACTTTTTCTTTAATAGTAAAGTCATGTGATTTGTAATATTTAAACAAAGCTCTTTTAGCTTTTTCTTCAATCAATTCAGGATTATCTTCAGAATCTTTTACAAGTTTAAATGCTTCTTTTAATGTCATATAATCCTGTAATACATTCAAAATGTATCCTTCTTCTATGGCTTGTCTCATTGAATATGTATGAAACTCATGACCCCCAAATAGTTCTATTGTTTTAGCAATAGGTGTTGCAGTAAAGGCAAAAAAAGATTGATTATTATGATGTCCTTGAGCTAATAATTCTTTCAAGAATTCATTATCAGCATCAATTTCATCAAGAGTTAAATCATTTTCTTCTGCATATGCTTCTAACTCTTTATCTTCATCAATTAGTGCTTTACGTAAAGTTCTAGCTGATTCACCAGATTGGCCTTGATGTGCTTCATCAATAATAATAGCAAAATTTCTATCCGTTAATTTATCAAAATCTTTATATGCATATAAGAACTTTTGAATTGTACAAATAATGATTTTACGCTTATCGTTAATAGCATCTACTAATCCTCTTGAACCTTTTTGTTGAGTGATACATTCAACTAACCCCGCTTTATGTTCAAAACTATTAATTGTATCTTGTAATTGAGAATCTAATACAATACGGTTTGTAACAACGATTACTGAATCAAAAATAGGCTTATCATCTTCATTGAATACTGAAGCTGCTCTATATGCAATCCATGCGATAGAATTAGACTTACCAGAACCGGCAGAATGTTTAATTAAATAATTTCTGCCAGCACCATTTTGCTTGATATCTGCAACTAGTTTATTTACTACATCATACTGATGATATCTAGGGAATATAAGTTTTTCGGATATTTCAGACTTTTTAATTCCATTAACAAAGTATTCTTTTTTTTCAACATTTAATGTAATAAAGCGATTAATAAGGTCAAATGCAGAATTTTTATCAAATACTATTTGCCATAAATATGAAGTAGCATATCCATTAGGATTTGTTGGATTACCGGCTCCACCAGATTTACCTGGACCATTACTTCCTTGATTAAATGGTAAGAAAGTAGTTTTATCTCCTTCTAATTTAGTAGTCATCCATACTTCATATAAATCAACTGCAAAATATGCAAGGAATCTTCGATTAAATCTAAAACATAATTCTTTAGGGTCTCTATCTTCTTTCCATTGCATAATCGCATTATTATAATCTTGCCCTTTTAATTGATTCTTAAGCTCAAAAGCAAATAGAGGTATACCATTAATAGAGATAACCATGTCAATACTGTTATTATTCTGAGTAGAATACTTGAATTGTCTAGTTATACCGATAATGTTTTTATTATATAAATTAACCAATTCTTGATTCAATGAAGACTCTGGTCTTGAATAACAAAGCTTAAGCTTTATACCCATATCTTCAATACCATTTTTAATAACATCTAACACACCACGAGCTTCAACAGTTTCATTAAAACGTCTTACTAGTTTTTCTATTGCTCGATCACCATAATATTTTGTATATCTAGCCCACTCTTTTGGTTGAGATGAACTAATGAATTCAGCAAGAATTTCAGGGAATACAGCATTAGTTGCGTTATATTCTGTTGGCTTAATTTGACGATATCCTTGATTTAATAAATCAAATTCTATATCTGACTCAAATTGTTTCTCATTATCATTAATTGGCATACTATTCTACCTCCTTATAGTTGAAAACCAAATTAGTTTTCTTTGTTTCAATACCACTCAAAATTTGAATGGTTTTATCTTTATCTAAACCTTGTATCTCAAAGTTAACTTCTAATTCATATATATTATCCAACATATCTTTCAATAGTAATGCAACATACTTTATTTCAGAATTATAAGTAAACTTATAGTCACTATTCATTTCAACAAATGCATTTTTGGGAATCACTTGTCCAATGTCATAGATATGTATATCATCGTTTATTCTAAATCCCCATAATGCTGTATGGGAATAATCTGAATTGTTCAAATATATTGCTGGTATAGAATACGTTGATTCTTCGTTTCCAGCTTTTTTTAATGTGCCAACGTTTTTCTCACTAAACAAATGTTTAAAAATTGGTTTTCCCATAGATTTATTAATTGTTCTAGGATCAAAAACAAATACTAAAGGTCTAGCTTTCTTAATCTCATCTTCTTTTCTATCAAAATCAGATTTTTTTATAGTCCAAGCAACTCCTATTAATGTTATAAAACCTCCATAAATAGCGGCAACAATTGGGATAGTAATCGTTCTTACTTCATCATTTGGAATAATATATATCAAATATATTGATAATCCTATTCCAACCAAGAAGTTTTGTAACATAACCCACTTATTAAAGGATGTTTTATTACTAGGATATGAAAAGCTTTGAGCTAAATCCATAAATATAATTAACATTATTGCTCCACCAAATATGAATTGCCACAATATACTAGGAATAAAACATGACATGTAAAACAAATCAATTAGCCAATAATATAATATTAGTAAAAAACACTTGTAGTTGGCTGTCTTTATTTGTTTTTCTGTTAAAGTGTTATTTTCAATAACCCATCTTTTCATCGAAATAATGCCAAAAGGTATTAACACAAATATGACTGAAAATGCAATCCAATTCCCTATCATTAATCTACTTCCTTTTTTCCAGTAACATATTCATAAATAAGTGAATTTTTATATTCTTCAAGTTCCTCAATTTGTTTTTGCTTAATAGCAATTAAAGAATCAATTTCATTTGTTTTTTTATTTAAAAAATCAGCTATCTTAACTTGAGTACTCATAGGTGGAATAGGTGTCGTAATTGATTTAAACATGTCACTTCCTATTGTAAATCTTATGTTTTTAGAATACATTTTATAATATCGATTTGAAAAAACATATCTAAACCAATAATCAGAAAAACTTTGATTTAATAAATCGCTATTTGGCTTAACTACATCATATGCTGATGTAATCATTCCATAATTATGTGACAAACCTGAAAAAACAGCAGATACATCTAAATCAAATAAACAAAAAACCATATCTCCTGGCTCAACAGTTTGATAATTTTCATAGCTATCCGGAATTTTCCCACCAGTAACATTTATATCTTTCTCTTTTACACCATTTGTTGTTAAAGAAAGTAATTGGTATTCTTTCCATTTTTCTCCTACTTTTTTTGAATGATATTCAAAAAGATATTTATTTGGTATTTCTTGCCAATCATCAGGTATTTCCTTGCAAAAAGGTATATTAGTTTTTTTCATTTTTAATCCTCCAATAATGACTTTATTAATTGTTGTTCTATAATGGTATTCTTCTTAAAATCAGATAGTACATCAATACTTTTTCTAGGTTCAATAAATTTATAAAAAATTTTAGAAAAGGGGATTTCATAGCCAATTTTATCTTTTGAACGATCCATAAAGGCATGCCTGTTATATTTCTTTACATTATTTATAAAATATTCCTCAACATTGTCATTTAATGGAATAATTACAGAATCATTTCTGCCCCTCATAGGAATTTTATTTCCTTTTTTTAATAATTCGTTGCCTTCGTTATCCGTTTCAGCAGTCTCAATATTTATTCTTATATATCCGAACTCTTGATTATCAAAAATTTTTGATTCTACAAAAGCATTGTCAAGATTTTGGATACTATAATTCTCATTTTTAAACTCACAATATGCTTTTAAAATCAATTGAATTCTTTTTTCATCCAAATCGACACGTTTAGAACCTATGTTTTTTCTACGTTTATCATAGCAATCTGATGCACATATCAATTGTATTTTTCCAATTCTATTTAAAGGTTTAGCATTTTTACCAACAATAATCCAAATATAAGTTACAATTCCTGTATTATAAAACAAGTCATTAGGTAATTGAATAATTGCATCAACCATATCTTCTTCAATCAAATATCTTCTTATTTCGGATGGACCAGAACCTGCATCTCCATTGAACAACGATGAACCATTTTGTATAATAGCCATACGTCCATTTTTCTTTAATTTCTTAACTCCATTTAGCATAAATAATAATTGACCATCACTTATACTTGGAAGTCCTGGTCCAAATCTTCCATCAAATCCAAACTTAGCTTCTTTTTCAACTGCATCTTTTTCCTTTTTCCAATCAATTCCAAATGGTGGATTAGAAATAATATAATCAAATGTTGTATCTTTAAATTGATCATTACTTAAAGTATCACCAAATTTCATATTATCAGCATTTCTGCCTTTAATTAACATATCTGATTTAGCAATGGCATATGTTTCAGGGTTAAACTCTTGACCAAATGACATTAGATGAGAATCTGGATTTATTTCTTGTAGTTTTTCTTCAAGACAAGCTAACATTTGAGATGTACCCATTGTCATATCATAAGCAGTCTTATTGCAACCTCTTGCCTTAATTTCATCTTTTTCTGGTGCTACCAATAATTCTGTCATTAAATAAATAATATCTCTAGATGTAAAATGTGCTCCTGCTTGTTCATCATATGACTCAGAGAATTTACGAATTAATTCCTCAAAGATATATCCCATATCTTGTGATGTCATTACTTCTGGTGACATATCAGCTTTTTTAGAATTAAACTCACTAATGATTGTGAATAATAAATCATTTTCAGTCATCTTAGATATTTCTTTATCAAATTCAAATCTAGCTATAATGTCCTTTACATTATCTGAATATGATTGTAAATATGCAGTAAAATTTGCTGATATATTTTCTGAATCAGCAATTAATTTTTGAAAGTCCAATTTTGAAGTATTGTAGAAATCATATCCAGATGCTTTTTTTAATATAGCTTCTCTTGCTACACCTTCTACTTTTCTTTCATCTAACATTTTCACAGTATCTAAAACTTGTTGCTTAGTCTTTTTTAAACTATCATCAAATCTTTTAATTACTGTCATTGGTAAAATAACTCTACCGTATTCATGGGGCTTATATTCTCCATATAAATGAGTGGCAATTTCCCAAATCAAATTTGCCTTTTCTCTTATATTAATATTTGTTTGTTTTTGCTTTTCTGTTAACATCTTATATTCCTCCTAGTTTAGCGCATTAAATAAATCATTTATTTTTGATTGAATTATCTCCAATTCTTTCTTTTTAATTTCATATTCTTCTTGCAATTCTTTATAAGAAAATACATATTTTCTTTGCACTTCCATCGGAGGACAAGGAATCATTAAACTCTTAAAGTCATCCAATGTAATTGTTGTAGTAACACTACCTTTTTGTATTTTATCAAGAATTTTTCGGCCTTGATTAGATTCAAAAAACATCTTTAAATAAATTGGATTGATGATTTTAGTATTTGGCCTAACAATCATCATGCTTCCAGATACAATAATGTTTTTATTATTTATATTATTAGCTACTGCTATTTTTACTTTAGTACTTTTTGTTGTAAAAACTAAATCTCCTTCATTTAAAAAATATTTCTCATATTTAGAACCATCTATAAGCTTAGTTAGCTTTCCATAATCTATTACCCCATTATCTATGTCACTTGATGTTAATAGATAATAACTTGCATCATTAGATTCCGTAACATTATCCATAAAAGTTGAATACGTTCCTTTATGTCCTTTCATTACTTCTGCTACATCTTCTAACTTTTTTAAAGATTCGGTATTGTTGTATAACTTTTCAGTAATTATATTAGAAGGAGTCATTACAGCTCCTCTTAATATCACATCTTTATAATCTGCAAAGTCACAATCATCATTTAAATATCTATCTGTGATAATGTTAATAATATTATCTAATCCAATTAATCGTACATCTTCAATTTCAAAAATATCAGCAGCATTCAACACTTTAATTTTCTCTACATTTTTTCTAAGAATAACTAAAGACATATTAAGATTCAAATCACTAGATAATAACTTAAATGGCATTGATATAATTCCTTCTACAACCCTTTTAGATAATAAGTTTTCTCTAAATTTCATATCAGGATTTCTTGATAGATAATTATCTGGAATTAATGCTATAGCCCTATTATTCCCTTCTAATTTGTCAACTATTTCATTTATATCATCCCATGGATTATATTGTACCTTGCTATTTTTTTCTAATAATGAATAAGATGGATTAATGAAAATCTTATTAATCTTAAGTGATTTTAATACCGCTTTTGTTTTAACACGTGAATAATTCATATTATTCATTATTAGTGCCATTTCGGTCATATCAGCATATATTTCATAATTTGGTTTAAATAAAGTTCTTAATCTAATTACGTTTTTTTCTGAATCAACAAAAGAATTGGCATTAAACAAGAATCTTTCTTCTAAAGTATTAACCTCATAAACTACATCATTCGACTTAATTTCAAGTAGCATACAAACTAATTTGTAAAATTCATTATTTAAAAACATTGAATGATGATCAGCATCAATTTTTGAAATTAAATTTACCAATTCTTTTATTTCATCGTCACTTAATTGAATATTATTTAAATATTCAGATACAAGTATAAGTTCAGGACTAGAGTTGAATATCTCATCCTCATAATTTATGAATTCTTTATACTTTTCTGAACGCTGAAAAGATTCTGATGAATAATATTTAAACAATAATAAAATAGCAACAAATTTAGTGTCATTAAACTTCTTACTATATTTATTTATTAAACCCAAATATTCAGTTAATTGGTTATCTAGATTACGTTTCATATTATTCATCAGTTCCTTCCGTATTAAACTAGGTATTAATCTGCTAATTTCTTAACAATGCTTCTATTAAGTTTAAGTTCATACTTATTAATCTTTTCAATAATTTGATTAATATATGATCTATTAATCTTATCGCATTGTTCATCAATGTTTCTAACAGCCTTTGAAATACTTTCAGTATTCTTAGTAATGTCAGCAATTGCCTTTTCCAAAGATTCAAGAGGTTTATCCAAATAAGTCTTTTTAATCTCCTCAAACTCTTCTAATAAAGCAAATTTTGATTTTAATTCTAATTCCTCAGCTTCTTTACTTAGAATTAATTCAGAGAATCTTGTAGTTAGAGATGCAATCATATTTAAGAACGTCATTAAATAAGCAGGTCTAACAACATACATATTTTCATATTCTCTAACTTTAAAAATTGGTAAAATGTTAGGTTTATCCATTTCAAGATTAGATACCAATAAAGCATATTTACAATTTTTCTTTTCTCTATTCTTATCTAACTGCTTATAATAATCTGAATTAGTTTTCTTGTTAACAGAATCTGGATTTTCATCTTTCATATCCATACAAACAGAAGCTAATAATTCATCATCCAAATGCTCATTTGAGGCATATACTTTGAATATATAATCGGCTTTTGAACCCTTTGATTCATCTTCTTCTCTAACATTCTTTGTATCCTGTTCCCAAGTGCAGTTAAACAATCCATTTTGCATGTATGATTTAACCTCATTATCACACCATGCCTCAAGGTCGTTACCTGTTTGTTTAACATTCATTGCGGCCTTTGCTCTTTGTAGATTATTGATAATATCTTCTTTTTCTTTTAATAATGCATCATACTTTTCCTTTTGAGCATCGACGATTTTTATTCTTTCAAGTTCAAAATCAGAATCCTTCTTTTGAAGTTCAGCATCTTTATTAGCTAATTCAATTTTGTTATTAGCTTCAATATCTTTAATTTTTAAAGAGTATTCATTTTCAATGTCGTTCTTTACTTGCTTAATTTGAGAATCATATTGAGCTTTCAATAAATTAAAGTCTTGTTCCAACTTTGAATACTTTTCATTATTCTCAGCAATTAACTTGTTACGTTCGGCTTCATTTTTAGATTGCATTGTTTCAATATCGGATTTTTTTGTTTCATTTAATAAATCAATTTGTTTCTTTAACTCTGAAATTTGATTAGAATAGTCTTTTGCTACTTCTTGTTCCTTAATGATTAATGATTTTTCATTATCTTTTCTAATGCTATCAATAAGTGCATTTAATCTATCAATTTCAGTTTGCTTCTCGCTCTTTAAAGATTCCAAATCATGATCTTTTTCTTTATTAATTAATACAATCTGATTCTTTAATTCAGAGATTTGATCAGCATAACCATTATCAATTTCCTGTGATTTAATTTTTAAATCTGATTCATGTTGTTCCTTTAATAAATTAATCTTAGATTCATAGTCCTTAATCTTTAATTCATTCTCAGCATCAATCCTTTTTTTGAATTCTAACAACTTAGCCTCATAAGCCTTTTCCTTGCCAGATTCAATTAACATATCTAAATATGATGTATCAACCTCAACAACTTCTTTAAGGTCAATCACATCTCCTTTATAAGCATCTTCTGCTAGTTCTAATAAAGTTTTATCTTTAACAATAACTTTTCTTTTTTCCATAATGTGCTCCTTTCAAAGAATAAATATATTGTTGGATGATTTTCCCGGTCTTATCATTCACCAATATTATATAATTCAAAAGTCATACTGTCAACATAAATAAAAGGGGTTGTATAAAACCCCTATTATAAACATTAGTGATACATATACAATTTGTATATGTATATTTTTTTGAAAAATTTGAAATTTTCTCTTAAGAAACTTGGTTTATAACGTTTTTGTATATTCTTCGAGTTTGTTTAGAAACATTACTAAGCCGTACTTTTGTATGTAAATAAGAATAATTAGATATGCGCATCATTGTGCTGCTTACATCTCTATTCACAAACCCGGATTGTTTTAGTTCATTCATAACAACATCTATGGTTGAAAGCCAATCGTCTAAATGATTTATATAAAACTTACAAACAATTCCATCTTCTTTGATTGACCATTTCATATTTATTTACCTATCAATTATTCAATTTTAAATTATTTTATATCCATCTTCTTCAATAATAGATACTTTTAATCCTTTTTTATGTAACGATTGTAAAAAGATTTCTTCTCAGCTTCTATTTGATATATTGAACCAGAAATATATTCTTAAAATATTAATCATATGAAAAGTTAGGTTATAAAAAGTTCAACTAAAAAAGTGCTAATTTATATTAAACTGGCACTTTTTCATTATTATGAAATGTTTTTACAAAAAATATTCATGCCTAAAATGGCAATTCTATTGCATTAGGAATTCTTGTGTATTCTCTAATTTCATCAATATCTTTAATTCCACATGATTTTAAATATTCATATGTAGAATCAAAATAATCTGATACGGCATAATTATCTTCATAATCTCCTGCTTTAGGAATGTATATTATCATTCCTTTTCTCGCTCTTGTTAGTAATACACGATATGAATTTAATATATGCTTCTTTTGGATTTCAGTACTTTCTTTAAATCTTTTTGGTGTAAGCATCCTTTGTTCATGCCAACTACCATTATGATAATACATATCCATATCCCAGCCTAAGAGTGACCAGTCTATTTCTAGTCCTTGAATATTAAACTCAGTTGCTGCAAATACTAGTGAATTTGATGAATCTCTTCCACTTTCGTCTAACATCCAATTAGCAAAATGCCAGTTATCAATATTATCAAATGAATGACTATATTTACCAAGTATTTTACTATTACTACTACAAAGCTTACCACATCTTTCTTTTCTTAAAGTATTATCTAACAAGAATTGTTCTGCATGCTTTAAGTTTCTTGTAATACAAATAGGATAATCATCAAATTTTTCTAATGCCTTTTTTGCATCTTCTGGTCTATTGTTTAATAATGCTTCTGAGAATTCTGATAGATTCTTAGCTCTTGGTGTTCTTATACAAGTTTTTAAATATAAACCAGGACATTCTTTCACTCTACTGCAATTTTTAATTGAATCAATATATAAATCTAATTTATCTGCACTTTGGTTAAAGATTTCATAAGATAATCTTATATCCCATTCTGTTTTCTTATTTAATAAAGAGTTAAACCAAAGTCCAAGACCATCTTCACCATTATGAATATCTTGTCCTAAACCTACAAGGGCAACAATTACTCCCCATTCTTTCTTATCAAATGTACTTAAAAGTAAGTCTGCTTCTGAATTTCCAAAATAAGATTCATCAGCACCTTTCTTCTCTAACCACTTTTCTAATTGTTCTTCATCCCATACTCTTTGAGCTTCATCAAAGATTAATACATTCTCATCTATTACACGCTTCTTAGATGAAATAATGTCTTGTTTGAAAGCATGTAGGTCTTGAATGAACGTCTTAACATCATTTACAGCTCTATTCTTATTAGGGAATTTTTCTGGATTAGCTTTCATGGCATCTCTTCCTAATGCTTCTGTTAAGACATTAATTAGTGGTCCATTACCACTAAAGAATACTGCTTCAGGCATATCATCATTATCTTTATTTCTAGTCTTACCTGCAATATCTAATCCTACTAATGTTTTCCCAGCTCCCGGTACTCCAGATACAAAACAGATAATCTTCTTTTTATTATCTCTTGCTTCTTTAATTATTTCTTCAACAGTTGATTCAGTTATTTTTAGATTTTCTTCTCCTGCATCAAATTTGAAGAATTCATCTACTTGATTATTCATGTATATAGATCTTGCACTTTGAATAATTGTAGGATTTGGCTTGAATGGGGAATTTACCCATTCTTCAAATTCTTCTTCAGTATAAATTATATCTGAACCATATTTACTTCTTATTAAATCAATATATTGTTCCATTTTGTTGGTATTAGCTTTAAATAAAGAGAAAAGTTTATCAATACCTAAATCAGATCCATTTGAACATATGCTATCTGGAGCTTTAGTTGCAATTAGAATTGGAACTACATATTTATTTCTATTTACTTCATAGAAATTCTTTAATGCATATCCATAACCATCAGCTTGATTGATATCATCATCATTAAATGTTACTTCATTATTTTTAAATTCTAATGAATATACTATATCATCCATTAATAAGACAACATCGATTCTCATATTAACTCTTGATAATACATATTCAAAAATAATATAACCTTTTTTATCTTGTAAATATTTCTTTAATATTTTTATTTGATTTGACCATGCACCTTTTTGAAGATGTAATTGATAAGGCTCTGTATATTCGTCACTCTCTACTAGAAAATCTACAATATCATTTGGATTTTGATTCAAAGCAAAATCTTCTATTGTAGATTCATAATATGTTCTGCCTGGTGTCTTTCTTAATCTTGGTTCCATAAAATAACCTCCATTTTATAGAAATTACAATTTTATAAAAAATCGTATAATTACATATTTAATTATAGCAGATCCAATACTTTTTGAGAAATTATAAATATCAAAAATTCAAATAATAATGCACAATACTTTAGTTGTTTGCTGGCATAATATCTAACTCCTTTAGGACATGAAAAAAAGCCTTTAGAATTTCTTCTAAAAGCCTATATCTCTATGGGATTTCCCTATTATAATTATTTCATACTACCCCTAGTATCACAACGTATCATGAACTATAACGAACTATCATCAACTATCAATTTTAAGGTAGTTTAGGTGTGTTTGTTGTAATTTTAAGTTTTGAATTTCTACCATCCATTTTATATTCTATCCATCTAGTAATGCCAACAACAGCAATTGGAACAATGACTTTTGCAACCTTCATAATAATCCTACCTCTCTTGTCTGATTTTTCTTCCTTCTTTAATTCAATTTCTTTCTTTTCTGCTTTTTTTTCAGAAGATTCATAAAGAACTTGAAATTGTATAGAAAGTCTGAAATAGTGTTCAATCCATTTTGCTCTATCCTCAGCATTCTCGCTTTCATCTATTTTCTTCTTTGTATATTCCCTATCATCTTTTAAAATTTCAAAATAGGCATTATATTTTTCTTTTCTATCAGCAGATAAAGATTCATATTTTTTATCAAACTTATCATCAATATTTTTCAACTCTTTATCCAACTCATCCATTGATTTTGATGCAAGGTTAAAACTTTCAGTCTTGATATCAAACCCTAATTTTTTACTTTCCTCTGTTATAATATTATCAACATTAACCATTTCATCTTTTGTTTCACTCATAGTATCACCCTTTCTTAAATGCATCGTAAACAAATATGTTTTTATTATTTTATTATAGCATATAATAAATATCATTTTAAGACTTGACTTATAACATACAAAAAATCTCTAGGGATTAAACCTAGAGACCTTTGTTATGCATTTGGCACTTTAACTTGAGCAACTCCTTCCCTATGCCATCTATATACTGTAGCTAAGGATACATACATTTTATCAGCAATATCTAGGAATTGCATAGAATTAATATATCTGAACTTAAGAATCATCCTTAAATTATCATCTTTTATTTCATCTATTACTCCCATTACCTTTGCTTTTAAGACTTGAAATTCTCACATTTCTTGATTTTTGCTTCCTTATCAACTGCCTTCATAATCCGCTTTACAAATGGTGCTTCATATAGCTCATTTATTCACTATTACGATATCAACACATAATACTGAACAAGTCAAAAAGGTACTTCTTATACTATTACAATATCTATAGGTATTAAGCCATTTTACTATATTTTTATTCTTTTTCCATCTATTCAAACATCTTGCCACTGCTACCATGTTCGGTTACGATGCCATCTGTTTTTATAAATTTTCAATTTTACACAATCTGATTTTGACAAAATAAAAATGATGACTTTACTCAAAATTAGGTAAAAATCATCATTTTTGATGTGAACCCTAAAGGTTAGAGCAAATAGAAAGAACTAATTTTATGGGTTCACCACAATTATCTTGCTTAATATGTTACTTATTTCTTTTTATTTGAATTATTATAGCTTATATCTATTAATGATAATATTTCATTATCAGCTAATGTATCATCTAATATAATTGAAACCCAGTTCTTTTTATTCATATGATATGCTATATATATTCCTTTTTTATTTAGATACTCACTTGTTTTATCTGATAGCATTATATCTAATACTTCTATTTCTTTGGATTCTTTTCCTATTATTTTGTTTTTAGGAATATTCATTATTATTCCAAACCATTTATTTGTGTTTGGATTTCTAAATACTCCAAAGCCTGGATCTGTATTCCATAGATATTCAGGATATACATTATATTTTTCTTTTATTATATTAGATAATCTATTTGATTGAGGATAAATAAAATCTTCTTTGTAATAACAATTATTTCTTATATCAATTAATATTTGTTCACATTCTTTTTTTAATTCTTGTATGAATGTACCTTCTTTCATGATATTTATTTGATCATATTCATCATTAAAGTCTTTATCTATTAGCTTTCCTTCTATTATTTTATTCGTTATTGTTATTTGTAATTCAAAGGAATTATTATGAATAGATTTGTTATATGAATAAATATTATTATTTAATATAAATCCATATTTTATTAATGTTTCTTCTTTTAATGTATATTTTTTAAATATTTCATTAATTAGCCTCAATTTTCATCTACTTCCTCTATTACATAGTGTTAATTACCAATTTAGGTATTTATTGTATGTTTTTAAATAATATATTTTGCATTTTGAATTGTCATATAAACAATATTATTTTAGCATATTATAGTGTTTTAGAAAAGAAAAAGGATGCCAATATTTTTATAGCATCCATATTTATGATTTAGTAAGAAGACTGTTGCCACATGATATTATAATTAGAAATAAACAAAACGAAAGAAATAACGAAATTTTATTTATTTTAATATTTCAAAAATATATTGACTTCTCTTCAATTATACCAAAACAATTTCGTATTTTAAAACCTTATCTAGTCATTTACACCAATTAGCTTCATTTTAATATTGTTCATCATTTAAAGCTTCATCATCAATGATAGTTTCTTCTTTTTCTTTTCTAAATTTATTTGTTGCGATTAAAATAGGCTTAAATGCAACTAATGTTACGATTCCTGCAAATCCAACCTGAATTAAATTACCTGGAATTGAGGAAAATGGTGTTAGTGGATTTCCATAGATAATCAATTCAGCAAAATAGTATCCTACAACTTTAATTATTATCGCAAATAAAATACCTATTGTGACATTAAAAAATGTCGTCTTCTTATGTCCAAACACTCCCATAACATATCCCATAGCACCAACGATTACCAATGTAAATGGGGCCCAAATTGCCCAACCAGATAATACATCAAATAATGCCATACCAACTCCACCACAAATCATTCCAATCTTCTTACCACAAAGTATTGCGAATAATAATAGCGGAATATTTCCTAAATGAATAAGACCTCCCTCTCCTCCTATTGGAAGTCTAATAGTTACAAATGCTGTAATTACGCAAACTAAAGCAGTTGCGATTGCACAAATAGTTAAATTATATATATTTATTTTTTTCATATTAATATTACTCTCCTTATTATCTATTATTTAATACATCCTCAAACTTAACTCCATATTTATGACTTTCATCACCCAAAGTTGCCTTAATAGAATTTATAACAAAATCACAGGCAGATGATAATGTATCTTTAATACTTTCTCCTGCAAGTATTTTCGCTATTACAATACTTGAAAACAAATCTCCTGTACCATGATAGCTTCTTGGCTGTTTTTCTTTAAGAACAGTAACAATATTCTTTCCATCATAAGATGAAGCTCCTACCTTATTACCATCTTCTACTCCTGTAAGAATAACATTCTTAGCGCCTAATTTATATAAATCATTAAGTAATATCTCATAATTATATTTTTCATAATCATTATTAGTTAAAAAACAAGCCTCTGTTATATTAGGAAGAATATAATCTGCAACACTGCAAATTCTTTTCATGCCATTTAAAATGTCATCTCCAAGTCCTTTATACATTCGTCCATGATCTGCCATAGCAGGATCTACTATAAATAATCCATCATCCTTTAATAAATGCTCTTTGCACTTTAAAATATAATCAAATTGCCTAGAATTACCAATGTATCCAGTATAAATACAATCAAATTTAATTTCTTCACTAATCCAGTGATTTATAATCTTAGGCATTTCATCTGTTAAATCTAAAAATGTATAATTAGAAAATCCAGATGTATATGTTGATAGGATTGCAGATGGTAAAATAGCAGTTTCAACTCCATACGCACTTAATGTAGGTAGTGCAGCTGTAATACTACACTGTCCATAACATGATATATCTTGTATTGTTAATAATTTTTTACTCATAAATAAAACCTCCACCTAATTAAATATATGTTTATATGATATTACAATTGTGATACCATTATAAGTATCAGATAAAGGTTTTTTTATAGTACCAGATTATAAAATTAAAAAACACCTACCATTAAAGATAGATGCTTACGCTTATTATCATTATTTTAGTAATATTTGGGTTATTTCTTATCTCAGCTAACACTTTTATTTGAGAAATGTTGAGATTTTTATTACCCACTTTATCACCCACTTTATTACCCACTTTATCACCCACTTTGTTAATTCTATTAAATAGGATTGTGACTAATATAGTGTCATCAGAGATATCGATAGATTCTTTACCATATACTTCGATTATCTTAGAAATACCTCTTCCTGTTTTCTCACTTATATGTAATTGTAAAAATAATTCCGATAATTTTTCATTAGTTTTTACGTGTCAAAAGTGCAATAGTTTCTACATGCATCGTGCTTGTCCTTGTAATATCAAAATTATATGTGGTCCTTGACCATATTAATATCTCAGTTACTAGTATTGAAAAATTTGAGATATTACTACGTCGTTCTTGACCTTATGAATAGATGATTATTATTCGTTCATTTTATTAAAACATCTTCAATCAACATAATATTCTTTCATTGTATCTAAACAAATACAGCCTAGCCCATACCCGAAAACACAACCACAATCTATTGCAATGCGATTATTTTTGATTATTATTTTTCCTTCATAATTTTTATCAATAAATTTAGTTGGTGTATGACCTGATATTATAATTTTATTATCGTAGTATATTTTATCATAATCTAATCTCGAATTAATTAATTCATTTAATGAATAATCATATAATTCTTTATTTATATCAAATGAATTAAAGCCACCATGTATTAATACATAATTAATGTTATTAATATTTA
>JAEEGL011651560.1_pt1 | contig 18321 bp, 13 predicted proteins | sample 9134231 | NCBI WGS metagenome assembly JAEEGL01 (sample SAMN16246548, study PRJNA631951) | gut metagenome | biome: gut microbiome; feature: rumen; material: fiber-attached | host: Bos | place: Iran: Karaj | collected 2018-10 | reverse complement strand
TTTATTACATGTCCATGGAATTTCTTATGGGACGTGCCCTTGGTAATAACTTAATAAATCTTCAGGCATATAAGCCTGTGAAGGAAGCTCTTGATGAGCTTGGTGTAGACATTAACGTGATTGAGGATCAGGAGCCCGACCCGGCACTTGGTAATGGTGGTCTGGGAAGACTTGCAGCATGCTTCCTTGATTCTCTTGCTTCACTTGGATATATGGCTTATGGTTGCGGTATCCGTTATAAATATGGAATGTTTAAGCAAAAGATCAAGGATGGATATCAGGTAGAAGTACCGGATAACTGGCTTGAGTACGGTAATCCCTTCGAGCTCAGACGTCCTGAGTATGCTAAGGAAGTCAAGTTCGGCGGATATGTAAATGTTTTTGTTGATGACAGAGGACGCAATGTGTTCCGCCAGGAGGGATATCAGTCAGTAAGAGCTATACCCTATGATCTCCCTATAGTAGGTTATGGAAACGGCGTGGTTGATACCCTGAGAATTTGGGATGCAGAGCCTGTAAACTGCTTTGAGCTTGATTCCTTCGATAAGGGTGATTATCAGAAGGCTGTTGAGCAGGAAAATCTTGCGAGCCAGCTGTGCGAGGTGCTTTATCCCAATGATAATCATATTGCAGGTAAAGAGCTCAGACTTAAGCAGCAGTATTTCTTTATTTCTGCCTCTGTACAGACTGCACTTAAGAGATATCTGCGTCATCATGATGACATAACAAAATTTTATGAAAAAGCAGTTTTCCAGCTCAATGATACACATCCTACAGTAGCGGTTGCTGAGCTTATGAGACTTCTCATGGATGAGTATTATCTTCCCTGGGATACAGCGTGGGATGTTACCATGAAGACCTGCTGCTATACAAACCATACAATTATGGCTGAAGCTTTGGAGAAGTGGCCTATTGACCTTTTCCAGAGACTTCTTCCCAGAATCTATCAGATAGTAGATGAGATAAACAGAAGATTTGTTGACCAGATAATGCGTCAGTACGCTAATCTGCCCAGCATTGATGTTCAGGATAAGATTCGCAGCATGGCGATTTTGTATGACAACCAGGTTAAGATGGCTCACCTTGCGATTGTAGGCGGACATTCTGTTAACGGTGTTGCAAGACTTCATACCGAAATCCTTAAAAAGAGAGAGCTTAAGGATTTCTACGAGATGTATCCTGAAAAGTTCAATAACAAGACAAACGGTATTACCCAGAGACGCTTCCTCATGCATGCTAACCCGCTGCTTGCTGACTGGGTAACGGAAAAAGTCGGAGAGAACTGGATTACAGATCTTTCACTTATCAGCGGACTTAAGGAAGTTGCTGATGACCGTAAGGCTCAGAAGGAATTCATGGAGATTAAATATGCAAACAAGAAGCGCCTTGCGGAATATATTAAGGAACATAACGGAATAGATGTGGATCCTAATTCCATATTCGACTGCCAGGTTAAGAGACTGCATGAGTATAAGCGTCAGCTCCTTAATATACTTCATGTTATGTATATTTATGACATGTTAAAGAGCCATCCGGATATGGAGTATACTCCCAAGACATATATTTTCGGAGCAAAAGCGGCTGCAGGTTATCAGACAGCAAAGCTTACAATAAAGCTGATAAATTCTGTTGCGGAAGTAATTAACAATGATGCTTCCATCAAGGGCAAACTGAAGGTTGTATTTATAGAAGATTACAAGGTTTCAAACGCAGAGCTCATATTTGCTGCAGCTGATATTTCAGAGCAGATATCCACTGCAAGTAAGGAAGCCTCCGGAACCGGTAATATGAAGATGATGCTTAACGGTGCCATCACTCTCGGAACTCTTGACGGAGCTAATGTTGAGATGCTCGAGGAGGTAGGAAAGGATAATATCTTTATTTTCGGTCTGACTTCCGAAGAGGTTATCGCATACGAGAAGAATGGTGGTTATAATCCCGGAGAAATCTATAACAGAGATCCTAATGTAAAGAGAACTTTGGACCACCTCGTTGATGGAACCTACTCAAAGGATAGAGAGCTTTTCAGACCACTTTATAATTCACTTCTGAACACAGTCAATTCAAATAAGGCAGATCAGTACTTTATTTTGAAGGATTTTGAATCCTATATTGAGGCTCAGAGTGCAATTTCTGAAGCATACAGAGATACTAAAAAGTGGGCTAAGATGGCAATACTTAATACTGCGTCATGCGGTAAGTTCTCATCAGACAGAACCATTCAGGAATATGTTGATGAAATCTGGCATATAGACAGACTGGATATGTCGAATATTTAAATAAATTAAACTGGCAAAGGGGCTGTGTATCGGGAAACCGATGCACAGCTTTTTTGAAATATGTGCTGATTAAGCACATAATTAATCACAAATTTTTAATAGATGTTTTGGTGTACATTAATAATAATAAGTACACAAATAATAATTATTACAGTATAATACGTGGGAGTAGATAAATAATCAGCAGGAAAGGTAGGAGTTTAATGGTTAAGACGTATGATAGCGGTGCTTATTTGGTAAACGGAACTGAACTGATCCCGGAAGGAGCCGGTGCGGCAGAAGCAGTTAATGCAAAAGCAGGTAAGCAGGTAGATAAAACTGAAGCAAAAAAGAACACGATTGCATATGGTATTTTGAAAAATCATAATACCTCAGACAATATGGATAAACTTGAAATCAAGTTTGATAAGCTCACAAGCCATGATATTACTTATGTAGGTATTATTCAGACTGCGCGTGCGTCAGGACTTGAAAAATTCCCGATTCCTTATGTACTTACCAACTGTCACAATTCTCTTTGTGCAGTAGGTGGAACAATAAATGAAGATGATCATATGTATGGTCTTACAGCTGCTCAGAAGTACGGCGGAATCTATGTACCGCCTCATCAGGCAGTAATTCACCAGTTTGCAAGAGAAATGCTTGCAACCGGAGGCGGAATGATACTGGGGTCAGATTCACATACCAGATATGGTGCTCTTGGTACCATGGCAATGGGTGAAGGCGGACCGGAGCTTGTTAAGCAGCTTCTCAGCCAGACCTACGATATCAATATGCCGGAGGTTGTTGCAATTTACTTAACAGGCGAGCCTATGCATGGCGTAGGACCGCAGGACGTTGCGCTTGCAATTATTGGAAAAGTATTCGGTGACGGATATGTTAAGAACAAGGTAATGGAGTTCGTAGGCCCCGGCGTAAAGAGCTTAAGTGCTGATTTCCGTATCGGCGTTGATGTTATGACAACGGAAACCACCTGCCTGTCCTCTATCTGGCAGACCGATGACGAGATAAAGAATTTCTACGATATCCACGGCAGAAGCGGTGACTATAAAGAGCTTAAGCCCGGAGATGTAGCGTACTATGACGGTGTTGTAGAAGTTGATCTTTCTACAATCAAGCCTATGATAGCCATGCCTTTCCATCCCAGCAACACATATGAGATCGAAGAGGTTAATGCTAATTTGGAGGATATTATCGCTGATGTTGAGAGGCGTGCAAAGGTCAGCTTCGGTGATAAGGTTGAGTATTCTCTTAAGGAAAAGATCAGGAACGGCAAGTTCATGGTAGACCAGGGCGTTATCGCAGGCTGCGCAGGTGGTGGCTTTGAAAATATCTGTGCTGCAGCTGATATCCTTGAGGGCAGATTTACAGGAAATGACAGATTTACATTGAGCGTATATCCTGCATCAACACCTATTTTCATGGAAATTGTGAAAAACGGGGTTGCAGCAAAGATTCTTGAGACAGGTGCTATTCTTAAGACGGCATTCTGTGGACCCTGCTTTGGTGCCGGTGATACTCCTGCAAACAATGCCTTCAGTATCCGTCATTCAACAAGAAACTTCCCTAACCGTGAAGGTTCTAAGGTTCAGAGCGGTCAGATTGCATCGGTTGCACTTATGGATGCAAGATCAATTGCTGCTACAGCTGCAAATCAGGGTGTACTTACTCCTGCTACAGCTTTTGATGGCAAGTTTAATAAATATACATATCACTTTGACAAGGAGATCTATGCTAATCGTGTATTTGATTCACACGGCAAAGCAGATCCGGATGCAGAGCTTCAGTTTGGACCTAACATTAAGGACTGGCCCAAGATGGTAGCTCTTACAGATAATCTCCTTCTTAAGGTCGTTTCCGAGATACATGATCCGGTAACAACAACAGATGAGCTTATTCCTTCAGGTGAGACATCATCCTACAGATCCAATCCTCTTGGTCTTGCAGAGTTTACTCTTTCAAGAAAGGATCCTGAGTACGTAGGACGTGCGAAGGCAGTATATGCAGATGAGATTAGCAGAAGAGAGAATGTTCCATTTGACAGGATGAGCGACGATACTGCTGCTGCAATAAAGGCTGTACTTAAGTCTTATCCGGAGGTTTCCACTGAGAATACGGGAATCGGTTCCACAATTTTTGCGGTTAAACCCGGTGATGGTTCTGCAAGAGAGCAGGCTGCTTCATGTCAGAAGGTTCTTGGCGGATGGGCCAATGTTGCAAATGAGTATGCTACTAAGAGATATCGTTCTAACCTTATTAACTGGGGAATGCTTCCGCTTGTAATTGATAAGGGAGATCTTCCTTTCAAGAATCTGGATTACATTTTCCTGCCGGGAATAAGAGCAGCTGTTGAGAATAAGTCAGATACAATTAAGGCTGTTGCTGTTTCCGGTGATGAGCAAAAAGAGTTCAATATGACTCTCGGAGAGCTTACAGACAATGAGCGCGAGATCATTCTTGATGGTTGTCTTATAAACTATAATCGCGCAGGAAAGAAATAAGCAGGGTATAAGAAAAGATATCATGTTTAATAGTTTTTATAAAAAAAGAGTTCCGTCCTTTTGCATGGCAGCAGTAGTGGCTTTCGCCACATGCGGCTGTGCGGGGACTGTGAAAAATGAAAGTGTTACACCGGAGCAGGAGGCGCAAGGGAGCGAGCCTGCTCCAAATGTCGTATATGATGTTCCTGTCATGATACCTAGTGCACTTGTGGACCAGAACGGATACAGAACAGGTGCTGAAAAATCCGTAATTTTCAAAGGAACAGACTTACCGGAAATATTCTATGTCTATAACGCAGAGACAGATGAACTTGAATATACGGGACAAATGAAGACAACCAATCATACAGATGATGGGGATGACATTAAAGAAGGCTATTTTACCGATATGATAGAGGAGGGTTCCTATTATATTTATACGGATAAAATAGGAAGCTCCTATAGTTTCAGAATTCAGAATGATCTGTATGATGATATTTTTAACGAAGCCTGCAAGACATATTATAAAAACAGATGCGGGATGGCGGTTTCAGAAGCGCTGGCAGGCGAGGATGCTCATGCCGAGTGCCACACAGGTGAAGCACATCTCCAGGAGGATCCGTCTAAGACAATTGATGTATCCGGTGGATGGCATCTTAATGCCGGGGCGGACAGAGATGTTGTAACGGGATGTAAGATAGCACAGAATCTTTTGCTGGCATATGAGATGAATTCAAAGGTCATAACTGATGATTCAGGAATTCCGGAAAGCGAAAATGGAATACCGGATCTTCTTGATGAGGTCAGATATGAAGTAGAATGGCTTATGAAGATGCAGGATGAGCGCACCGGCGGAGTATATGGATCAGCGCTTACCGTGCGTGATGAAAATGTTGATCTGATGCAGGCAAATGTTGAGGTTACACCGATTACCATGGAGGCAACCATTAGATTTGCCACATTGCTTTCAGATTTTGGATATTTATATCAGAGCTTTGATTCAAATTTTGCTACCACATGTCTTAAATGTGCTGACAGAGCGTACAGTCTTTATGCCGGTACTGAGAATGTCAGGACTAATTCAGAGGGTTTTTATGCTGCAGCACAGCTTTACAGAGCAACCGGAGCATCCAAATACGAGCAGGTACTGACCTCATATTTTGATTCAGACAAATTTGATCAGATGTTCAAGGATGATGAGGATATTTTCCTTGGGGCAATTACATATATATCCACGAATCAGAAGGTTAATGTGGATGTATGCTCCAGGATAATGAAGCTTCTTATGAATAAGACCACCGGAATCGTAAACTCAGCAAGAAATTCAGCTTTTATGGTTACGAGTGAGGATCATGAGCAGCTCCTTGATGACATGAGAACCATAACAATTACTGACCATATAATATATAATTATGAATATACGACTATTATAGAGAATCATGCCCATTATCTTATGGGCAGAAATCCTGAGGCAGTTAATTATGTGACAGATACAACGGAACGCACGTATAAGGATACTGACGAAGGAATGGGAATTATGAATCAGCCGCTTCTTAACGCAAAGTTTATTTTCATGCTTAGCGTGATCAAGGAGTAAAATGAGGCAAAACGGGAAATAACTGGATGAATACAGAAATAGATGGATTAAAAATATATTATCGTGATGAAGGAGAGGGACCGCTTATGGTGCTCCTTCACGGATGGGGATCAAATGTTGATCTCTTTGATGGGATTTTTAAGTTTGCATCAAAAAAATACCATGTAGTGGGAATGGATATGCCCGGATTCGGAAAGAGCGATGAACCGGAAGAACCATGGGAAGTAAGCGATTTTGTTGATTTTGTAATACACTTCATAAATAAGCTTTACCCTGATGATAAGGAGATTATTCTTCTCGGACATTCCATGGGTGGCCGTGTCATCATAAAAATGCTCGGAACAAAGAGCGAGGAAGAACTTGGCTTTAAGGTGTCAAAGGTTATCCTGACGGACAGTGCGGGTATTAAGCCTGTTCCGTCTGGGAAGCAGTCAAGCAGGACAAAGAGGTATAAATTTTACAAGGGTATACTGAATAAGACAGGGATAGCCAAGGCGTTTCCCGGTACGCTGGAAAGCCTCCAGAAAAAATTCGGATCAGCTGATTATGCGGCTGCCTCACCGATAATGAGAGCCAGCCTTGTAAAGGTTGTAAATGAAGATCTTACGGTTTATATGCCAAAGGTAACCATACCTGCGCTTTTAATCTGGGGAGATCAGGATACTGCAACGCCTCTTTCTGACGGACAGCAGATGGAAAAGCTTATGCCTGAGGCAGGACTTGCGGTTATTCCCGGAGTGGGACATTATTCTTTCCTGGAAAACCAATATATGTACAATAAGATTTTGGGAAGCTTCTTGAAAATAGAAATGTGAGGATTTATATATGAGCACATTATTCTTTTTTATATATGTTGCAGCCTATATCGCAGCTACAGTAATGGGACTTAGACACTACACACACATGCTGCAGTTGTCTTCATATCAGTTCCAGGGGTACTTCAGATATCTCAGGTCAAAGCCGCAAAGATACGGACTTCACGTAGGATTTCTTTGTGTAACGGCTCTTTTGGGAGTTCTCGGTTCAAACAGAATAAGTAAGATTTTTGGAATATTATCTTTTGTATTTCTGATTTTTTTGATATTCCAGTATTTGCCTAAAAAAGCCAAGAAGAAGTTCGTTGTGACAAAAAGGGTACAGCGACTTTTCATTACATATGGCATTGTGTTTGCTGCTTTATTGGGAATTTCCACCTGGTGCTATTTTACAGGAGGACAGACCCTGGCAGGTGTTTTTATTGCCACAAAGAATAGTGTTTCGAATTTTACTATTGAGACTAATGGAAAAAAGCTTGCTTCAATGCTTATCGTTGCAGCTTTTATGGGATTTCTTCCGCTTGTTACGGCTCTTTGCAATCTGATAAACAAGCCTGTTGAAAAGAGGGTAAACGATTGGTTTATCCATGACGCACAGAGGCTTTTGAATGAGCATCCGGGACTTAGAATTATCGGTATCACGGGAAGCTATGGCAAGACCAGTGTTAAGTACTACTTATGTACGCTTCTTTCTGAGGGATACAGAGTCCTGATGACACCTGAGAGCTTTAATACACCTATGGGTGTCGTTCGTACAATTCGTGAACAGCTCACACCTATGCATGAGATTTTTATCTGTGAGATGGGTGCAAGACATGTGCATGATATCAAGGAGATAACGGATATTGTTCATCCCGATGACGGAATGCTGACTTCTATAGGACCGCAGCATCTTGAGACCTTCCATTCCATGGAAAACATTATTGATACGAAGCTTGAGCTTTTTGATGCAGTTCAGGAAAAGAGCAGAACAGGTCTTAAGTTTGCCAACGGAGACAATGAGATAATTGTAAGTAATATTCGTCATGATAATGTGGTGCTATACGGATGCAGTGAGGGATGTCATTATAGGGCAACTGACGTGAAGTTTACTGCGGATGGAGCTTCTTTCAAGGTTACTGCACCTGATGGAGATACAGCAGATTTTTCAATGAAGCTTCTTGGTGAACATAATGTTACCAATGTTGTCGGAGCTATAGCAATGGCACATACCATGGGAATTCCCATGAGCAAGCTTCGCATGGCTGTAAGAAGAATCACGCCTGCGCCACACAGACAGGAGCTCAAAAAGCACGGCAATATTTCTATTATTGATGATGCATATAACTCAAATCCTATGGGAGCAAAGAGAGCTCTCGACACACTTTCAAAATTTGAAGACAGCGTAAGAATCCTTGTGACACCGGGTATGGTTGAGCTTGGTGAAAAGGAAGCGGAATATAACAAAGAATTTGGAAGACAGGCAGCAAAGGCAGCAGATTACATCATTCTTGTTGGATCAGAGCATACAAGACCTATTAAGGAAGGCGCTCTGGAAGCAGGATTTTCCGAGGATAAGCTTTTTGTCAAAGAAGAATTGAAAGAAGCAACAGATCTGATGTATGAAATAGACGCAGGCAAACCGAAGGTAATACTTTTGGAAAATGATCTGCCGGATAATTATCTGTAATACTTAAATTAAAAATAAAAGGAATAAGTATGAAGCTGGAGAGACTAGCCGGTTTAAAAAAAATATTTTTTGTTAAAGGAGAAAAGGCGGTAGTATTTGATGCTGCCTTTTCTGTCATTATGGCCTTTTTTACAGTTTTTAATCAGAATGCTGTAGAAGATCATCTGTTTTTTGGAAGATTCAATATGTCTCGGGACACCGGGCTGTTCATAGTTTATACGATACTGTTTTATATTGCTGTAAGAGTGATTGTAGCTATTTTGAACGCCAGGTCAAAAGAGGAGGTTTGCCTTGAAAAAAGACTGCCAAGACTTAAACTTGCAATTTTGATGTTTCTTGCGTGGCTTCCTTATCTTCTGATTTTCCTTCCCGGAGTTGCAAATTATGACACGGTTAATCAGGTAAATGATTTTTTTGATGGGGTTGGACCGGTTCCCTTTGGATTTGTGAAAGGGCAGGAGACGGTAAATGTTTTTTTGAATGCCCATCATCCCATTGTTCCGACCTTTATTTTTTCGTTCTTTATATGGCAGGGAAAGGTAATTGGAAACGAGTCATTGGGATTTTTGTTATATATTGTGTGTCAGATGGCTGTGGGCGCATTGCTTATTTCAGGGATATTGTGTGATATTTATGAAAATGCCAGGACAACCAGGGGAAGAACAATGGTAAAAATCATGAGATTCTTCTATATGTTTATGCCTTTTATCCCCATGTACATGATATGTATGTTAAAAAATACATTGCATAGCCTGATATTTATATTATTTATTTATGTCTTATACAGGTATTTTCTGGGAAGGGACGAGACGCCTGCAGGGTCATGGGCGGTATTCTTTTTAACAGAAGCCATGCTTAGTCTTACGCTAAACACAGGAATATTTGTGGTTGTCTTTACAGGTATAGGAATTCTGTTTTTAAAGGACAAAAACAGGGTTAAGTTTTTAGCGGCGATGCTCGGGTGCGTGATACTGTGGTTTGTTATTTTCCCAAAGGTCATTTATCCAACAATAAATGTATATCCGGGTGGAAAGCAGGAGCTGTACGGAACGCTGTTTCAGCAGACAGGAAGGCTTATCAGAGATAATGAAGAGGCCCTTTCTGAAGAAGATAAGGAAATCATAGACGCGATCCTGGATTATGAGACAGTAAAAAATGTTTTCACCTTTAATGTTACTGATCCCGTTAAGGATACGTTCAAGATGAATTCTACAGACGAAGAGTTGAATGAATATCTGAAAATGTGGTTCAGACAGGGACTTAAACATCCTATTATTTATTTACGTGCTACATTTTCAATCTGTGGCTATTTCTTCTCTCCCGGGGCGGGAATACAGATATTCAGTGATATTCCAAAGTCTGACGGAATATTTGCAAAAATACATAATATAGCGCCAAGCAGATTTGGCGAAAAGGCAGCAGATCTGTACTTTAAGATTACAATTATGCCTGTGATAAAGTGGATATTTCAGACTGTACTGTATGCATTCTGGATACCTGTATTTCTGTATTATGTCCTTGTCAGAAGAAATAAGGCACTGAAAAAAAAGGATGAAACAGGACATGAGCAGATTATTCTTTTACCTCTTTTTGTATCAGTTTTGTTTTTGATAGTAAGTCCCATGAACTATAGCAGATATGCGCTTTGTCTTATTTTTTCATCACCTCTTGCCATCGCCATGTTGTGCTCTGATTATAAAAAAAGTTGAATTTTTCACAGATAAGTCTATACTTTTGATGTATGTTGTTTTTTATTTCATGTATTATATGAAGCGAAACGGAAGTTATTTGAAAGGAAGTGTTTATTTTGAAGTTAAAGCTTGCAGTTCTCTTTGGCGGTAAAAGTACAGAGCATGAGATTTCAATCATCTCTGCCATACAGGCTATCGGATATATGAACAGGGATAAGTACGATATCATTCCTGTATATATGACTAAAGAGAATGATTTTTATATTGGCGAAGATATGGATAAGATTGAGGAATACACACATATTCCAGAACTCCTTAAAAAGAGTACACAGGTAGTGTGGATTAAGGATGGGAATAAGGTGAATCTTGTCCGTTACCCCATGAAGAAGTTTGGTAATAACGTGGTTACAAGCGTGGATATCGCTTTCCCTATAGTGCATGGTACCAATGTTGAGGATGGTGTTCTTACAGGATATCTTCAGACACTGGGACTTCCTGTAGTTGGCTGTGATGTCCTTTCTTCAGCAGTCGGCATGAATAAGTATGTCATGAAAACAGTTCTTAAGGACAATGATATCTCTGTTCTGGACTGCAAATGTTATACATGGGTTGATTATGAGGATGCTGAAGTTCTCATGAATAAAATTGAGGGAGTATTCAAATATCCTGTTATCATAAAGCCTATTAATCTTGGTTCAAGTATCGGTATTTCCAAGGCCGGTAACAGAGAGGAGCTTGCAGAGGCTCTTGAGCTTGCTTTTGAGTTCTCCAAAAAGATTCTTGTTGAGCCTGCTATTGTTAAGCTTAAGGAGATCAACTGCTCAGTTCTCGGAGATTATGAGAATGCAGAGGCTTCAGAGTGTGAAGAGCCTATAAACTCAGATGAAATTCTTTCATTTGAGGATAAGTATATTGGCGGATCAGGCGCTAAGGGAGCAAAATCAGGCGGTGCCAAGACCGGTGGTTCAAAGGGAATGGCCAGCCTTAAGAGAAAGATTCCTGCTGACATTACAGACGAGCAGAGAGCAGAAGTCAGAAAGATGGCTGTTGAGGCATTTAAGTGCCTTGGCTGCAGCGGTGTTTCAAGAATAGACTTTATGCTTGATGAGGAGACAGGAAAAATCTATCTCAATGAGATAAACACTATTCCGGGATCTTTGTCATTCTATCTCTGGGAGCCCCTTGGCAAGAAGTACTCCCAGCTTCTTGATGATATGATTGAAATTGCAATTAAACAGGACCGTGAGAACCACAAGCTGGTATTCTCTTTTGAGACCAATGTTCTTGAAGGAGTTAAGCTCGGTGGTGGCTCTAAGGGAAGTAAATTATAATTAATAAAAAATCAGGCGTTTAAACAAGCGCCTGATTTTTTTGATAGGTTTCCTGAATTATTTTGTGACAGTAAACCTCAATATTCTTTTTGTCCTCCGGAGCAAGCTCATCCATATATATGGGCTTTCCGTACTCCAGGATTACATGAGATTTTTTGATAAAAGGAAGATGATCTTCAAATATCGCATTTGAGTTGTTGATGGTCATAGGAACAATGGGGCATCCTGATTTCTGGGCTATTTTAAAGCTTCCTTTATGGAATGGAAGCATCTCATCGGAATTGTTTCTTGTTCCTTCGGGATAAATGGTCATTGAAATACCATTTTTTACCTTATCAATTGCAGAGAGGATAACCTCAAGTCCCTGCCTGATATCAGATCTGTCCAGGAAAAGACAATCCATGTTTCTCATCCACTGAGAAAGAATCGGGACTTTAAGTATTTCCTTTTTTGCTATATAACCGGTGAGTCTTGGAACTCTGGAATAACTGAGTACGATATCAAAATAGCTTCTGTGGTTTCCGATATAGAGAACTGCTTTATCCTTTGGAATATTTTCTTCTCCAATAACTGTGAGCTTTGCTCCTGAAAGGAATGCCACACATCTGAAAGCCCAGCTGACTATACTGAGAGAAGCTTTCTTTTTAGCTTCTAAATTAAACTTTCCAACTATCCAAAGCACCAATTGTATAAAAATGCTGCAGATAAAGAAAATAAACAAAAATAAAAAAACCAAAATAAGACGTATCATGAATGAATCTCCGATAAATTTATAGTATGATGAGTTATTATACCACAATAAAAATATAGGAAAAGGAAATCACAATGCTTCTGATAAAAAACGGCAGACTAATGGACCCAGCCAGTGGTCTGGATGGATATAGGGATATTCTTGTACACAATGGCAGAATCGCCAAAGTTGGTCTTTGCGGAACCCTTGATGACATGGCTACTGAGGCGATGTCAGTACTTAGTGAAGACGGCATGGCAAGGCTTGATGAAATTGATGCGGGAGGAATGATAATTGCTCCCGGACTTGTAGATGCGCATGTTCATTTCAGAGACCCCGGTTTTACTGACAAGGAAGACATCATAACAGGAGCCGGGGCTGCCAAAAAAGGCGGATTTACCTCGGTTGTCATGATGGGAAACACAAATCCAACCATGGATAATGCGGAAACCATCAGATATGCTCTTGGGAAAGGGGCAGGAACCGGAATAAGGGTCTTTTCCTGTGCAAATATAACCAGGGGAATGCAGGGAAAAGAGCTTACTGATATGGAAGCTTTGCTTGAAGAAGGTGCAGTTCTTTTTACTGATGATGGGAAACCTCTGACAGATGAGAGTATAATGCGAAGTGCCTGTGAAAAGTCAGCTACCCTTAATAAAGTGTTAAGCCTTCATGAGGAGGATCCCTCCTATATTTCAGAGAATGGGATAAATGCAGGAGAAGTGGCTGAATCCCTTGGAATAAAGGGCTCTCCCAGAGACGCTGAGATAGCTATGGTAAAAAGGGATATTGCTATAGCTAATGCGACGGGAGCACATATTACAATACAGCACATTAGCACCGGAGAAGCTGTCGAAATGGTGAGAGAGGCAAGGAAAACAAATCCGAGGATTCATGCGGAAGCCACACCACATCATTTTACCCTTACTGATGAAGCTGTATTAAAATATGGTACCATGGCTAAGATGAATCCCCCTCTTAGAAAAGAGAGCGACAGACTCGCGATAATAGAGGGGCTTGCAGATGGAACCATTGAAACTATTGCTACAGACCATGCACCTCATACAAAAGAGGAAAAAGAGAAGGAAATAACAAAGGCTCCAAGCGGAATAATCGGACTGGAGACATCTCTGGGGCTTGGCATAAGAGAGCTTGTGAAGGCAGGGCATATGGATATGATGACTCTTCTTGCAAGGATGACATGTCAGCCGGCAGATATATACGGACTTTATGCATTTTTGATTAATCCTGAAGAATCCGAAAAGAGCCCTGTGGTTGATGTGATGCCTGTCGGAAGGATATATGAAGGCGGACCTGCAGATTTTGTGATCTTTTCGGAGAACGAAGAATATATAGTCGGTGAATTTGCATCAAAGGCTTCAAATTCGCCCTTTATTGGTGAAAAGCTGCCGGGAAAGATTCATTTCACAATATGTGGCGGGAACATAGTTTATGCGTCAAACCTCTGTAACAGAGGATAGATTTTTTATATGAAAGGAAAATAATCGATGGCCAAAAAGAAAAAGATAGCCGCAGAAGTAATCGCGCAGGATGTCATTGCAGAAGGAATAATGGATCTGAGATTAAAAACAGACCTGGCAGAGGATGCAAATCCGGGACAGTTTATAGGAATATATCCGAAGAACAAGTCAACACTTCTGCCAAGACCTATAAGTATCTGCGGATATGATAAGAGCGAGGGGACCCTTCGGATAGTATACAGAATTGCCGGAAGCGGAACGGCAGAATTTGCCCTGTACAGACCGGGAAATCACGTTGATATACTGGGAATACTTGGTAACGGCTTTCCCACAGATAAGGCTCAGGGTAAAAGAGTACTGATAATAGGTGGCGGAATAGGGGTACCTCCGCTTCTTGGACTTGCAAAAGAAATAAAGGAAGGTCTGGGAGAGAACTTTGCGAAAGATATAACCATGGTAATGGGGTATAGAAATTCTGAGACTTTTCTTGCTGATGAATTCAGAAATTATGGAAATCTTTTCATAGCAACAGAAGATGGAAGTGTCGGTACTAAAGGTAATGTTATTGATGCCTGCAGAGAAAATAAAATAGAGGCAGATGTGATTTTCTCCTGCGGCCCTATGCCAATGCTTCGCGGTGTCGCAGCCTATGCAAAGGAGATATCTGCCAAGGCTTATATCAGTCTTGAAGAACGTATGGCTTGTGGTGTCGGAGCCTGCCTTGGATGTATCTGCAAGACGAAAAATGTGGATGAGCATTCACATGTCAATAATGCCCGCATTTGTACAGACGGACCTGTGTTTGATGCAGATGATCTGGAACTGTAAGAAATATAAAAAGTCACACGATATGCATCAGTAAAATAGGAGAATGGAATGAATACAACAGTAAATATTGCCGGAGTGACCTTTAAAAACCCGGTTATGACAGCATCAGGAACCTTTGGCTCGGGAATGGAATATTCCGAATTTGTTGATCTTAACAGACTTGGAGCAGTTGTAACCAAAGGAGTAGCAAATGTTCCGTGGCCGGGAAACCCCACACCGAGGGTTGCAGAGGTATACGGAGGAATGTTAAATGCCATCGGGCTTCAGAATCCGGGAGTTGAGGTGATGATTGAAAGAGATCTGCCTTTTCTTAAGGATTATGATACAAAAGTAATCGTGAATGTGTGCGGAAAAAGCACGCAGGATTATGTGGATGTGGTTGAGAAGCTCTCCGATCAGAGCGGTGTTCACATGCTTGAAATAAATGTATCCTGCCCCAATGTAAAAGAGGGCGGAATAGCTTTTGGCCAGGATCCCAAGGCACTTTTTGAGATTACAAAGGAGATTAAGAATCATGCTAAGCAGCCTATTATCATGAAGCTTAGCCCTAATGTAACAAGTATAGCTGAGATGGCAAAGGCAGCTGAGGCAGCAGGCTCTGATGCTATATCTCTTATCAATACCATAACCGGAATGAAAATTGATATATACAGAAAGACCTTTGCAATTGCAAATAAAACCGGAGGATTGTCCGGTCCTGCAATTAAGCCTGTTGCTGTACGTATGGTTTATGAGGCTTCGCATGCTGTTAATATTCCCGTTATCGGTATGGGCGGAATTGCAAATGCGGAGGACGCTATAGAATTTATGCTTGCGGGAGCAACAGGAGTTGCCGTGGGAGCAATGAATTTCCATGATCCCTATGCCACTCTGAATGTAATAGAGGGCATAGAGAGATATATGACTGAGCAGGGAATTGATGACATTAACGATATAATCGGAGCAGTAAAATAATAGTAGCCAGAAGTTAATCCGGAATAAATGAAATTCTCACCTTGGAATCGGATATTTTTTCTCCGTCCATCTGCAGTTCATACTGCACATGGGCGGATATTTTTTTTGAACTGATTTCCAGCATGAGATGCCTGGTGATAGCAGTCATTTTCATAAGTCCGTAGGGCGTCTGGTAGTCGGTTTTCCAGATTTCTCCAAGTCTAAATAACAGGTCAGAATTGATATCACCTGTCTGTATCATCCTGAGATACCCTTCACCAATCTCCAATCTGTGGTAGACCTTTGCAGAACTGTCTGCCGAGTCTTCAGAGGTATCCACATCGTCGGAATATGTGATTATGTAATTTAAATTCTCCTGAGTGTAGTGTGCTTTGTGCTCGCTTTTTACAATCTCGGGCTTGCCGTCGCCATGGTCGTGAGCGCCGACGATTCTTATAGTTCCGTTCATTGATACCCTCTTTTAAGTCAATCTGTGGTTAATGGAGTTGTAATAAATAATTCAGGAGCAATTCCTCTGCTTCTGAGCTCATTTACTGCATGTTCAGCTCCGGAAAGATTTTTGTTTTCAAAAATGCCAAATACTGTGGGGCCGCTTCCACTCATACGTGCACCCATGGCACCGTTTGAAAGTAGAATCTGTCTGATATCCTCGATAACAGTGTATCTGCCTGAGGTGATTGGCTCAAGGACATTACCAAGGCGCTGTGTTATTCCGGTGAGGTCACTGTTTTCAATTGCGGATACCATACCGTCGATATCGGGATGATTCTCTATGGGAGCTGAATCAAGCGTTGTGTATGCCCATGCGGTGGAAACATCAATCGGAGGCTTTGCAATGACGATATGACAGGAAGGCATATCCTTTAGTTTTGTTAGCTCCTCTCCAATACCTTCTGAAAGAGCTGTACCGCCTTTAATACAATATGGAATATCGGCTCCCTTTTTTACAGCGAGAGAACATAACTCGTCTACGCTAAGGGAAAGGTTCCAAAGCTCATTCAGGGCAACATAGGTTGCAGCAGCATCGGTACTTCCTCCGGCCATACCAGCTGCCATGGGAATATGCTTCTCCAAACGTATGGTTACGCCTTTATCTAAAGCGTGGCAGTGTGTTCTTAGCTGATCAGCTGCTTTCCATATCAGATTGTGTTCATCTGTGGGAATTCTGGGATCTGCCGTCTCTATGACTATCTTGTCATCATCGCGTTCAGAAAAGGTCAGCTCGTCAAACAGATCAATGCTCTGCATTATCATTCTGACAAGGTGGTAGCCGTCGTCGCGTCTTCCGATTACATCAAGACCTAAATTTATTTTTGCGTATGCTTTTTTCTTTATCAATTTATTTTCCTCCATATATATAGGACTGTTTGTATAATAGCATAAAAACATGAAATAGCGCTAATTTGTGGAAGTTTGTAAATAGTTTATAAGTTGAAAGGGCAGTATAAAACATTAATCAAATTTTATAATTATTTAATTGAATATTTCATGTAAAAAGACTTAAGGTTAAGTTGAAAAGTGACGATTAATAAGATAAGAAATACTGTAAGTATGCCATGGCATACCAGTCGTATCGGCGTCAGATTATTTGGCGTAGAAAAGGAGTTCATATGGGCGTAAACGGAGTTACAGGTTTAGACCAGACCACCACGTATTACGAGCCGACTGCGACCGCTAAAGCCACAGAAGCAACTACTGAGGATAAAACAGCGAAGACCGCTGAAGCAAAAGAAACAGACAAGGCTGCGGTTTATGAGAAGTCGGATAATGTAGTGGCACCTTCAACCAACAAGACATATGTTAAGAATGAAGCTGTCGTTAACATGCTAAAGAGTGACCTCGAAACCAGACAGAATCAGCTGAAGGATATTGTTACCCAGATGATGTCAAAGCAGGGTGTACAAATAGGAAAAGCTGATGATATATGGTCATTTTTGGCAAGCGGAGATTATACAATTGACGAGGCTGCCAAGAAAAAGGCACAGGAAGAGATTTCCGAGGATGGCTATTGGGGTGTAAAACAGACTTCGCAGAGAATACTTGATTTTGCTAATGCACTTACAGGCGGGGATCCCAATCAGGTTGAAAAAATGCGTTCAGCCTTTGAACAGGGCTTTAAAGAAGCAACAAAGAGCTGGGGCAAAGAGCTTCCTGATATTTCCAAACAGACCTATGATGCAGTTATGAAGGGATTTGATGAAATGGCTGAAAAGAATAATCAGACCCAGGCTGCAGAGGCAACAGATGAATTAGAAGTATAAGTCTTAATAATTAAATATATGAAATAGATAAAGGACTGTGGGCATATGCTCGCAGTCCTTCTTGTTGTGTAGCATCTTTTATAAAACCCCCTGCTATGCAGGGGGACAACAGCTGCTTCAGCTTACAGTAAAAAACCTCCCGTGCTAGAATTACTACGGTTCGCCAACCAAAGTAAAGCACAGGAGGTAGTCCAAAATGGACATG
>JAEEGL012759191.1_pt1 | contig 18323 bp, 15 predicted proteins | sample 9134231 | NCBI WGS metagenome assembly JAEEGL01 (sample SAMN16246548, study PRJNA631951) | gut metagenome | biome: gut microbiome; feature: rumen; material: fiber-attached | host: Bos | place: Iran: Karaj | collected 2018-10 | reverse complement strand
CTATTTCTTTTGGCATCCATCGCTATGCAAAATGTAGCAGTTTGCGGAATAAGAACGGGTTACGATTTGGCAACCTAACTCCTTCACCAATCCTCCCCAATTTGCTTTTAGTCCAAATTTGAACTTCCCCGTTCTACCCCGTCTTGCCTATTATTTACGCGCTTTCTGCGTTAATTCTCCAAAATCCGTCTTTCGTTACAGACTTTTTTCGTAACTTTGCCAACAAAACAACCTAAATCATAAAAAAATGAAAACATTCAAACATCTTGTAGCTCTGCTTCTTTTGCTGTTAATTTCAGCTAAAGCAAATGCTTCCTATTATGGCATACTGGAAGGCACAACACTCACTTATTATTATGGAGCCCCACCTTCCAATGCCTCCATCGTATTTGAGTTATATCAGCATTATACTGAGCCGCCAGAACCTAGATATGTCTATTATTGGGTACCCGCTGATTGGGATGAAGAACCCTTGTATGCATTACGTGAACAAACAAGAAAAATCGTTTTAGACGAATCGGTAGCAAATGCCTCTGCAACTTTCGTGTATGATATCTTTGAAACACCCGATCTTTTCTATGGCATGGAGCATGTGACTCAGATAGAGGGCCTGGAGTATCTGAGCAGTTCCGATATTAAATATACAAATTGTTATATGTTCGCGGGGTGTAGCAGCTTGACCACACTCGACCTGAGCAGCTTTGACACCAGCAACGTCACAGACATGTACAGCATGTTCGCGGGGTGTAGCAGCTTGACCACACTCGACCTGAGCAGCTTTGACACCAGCAAAGTCACAGACATGCACGGCATGTTCTCGGGGTGTAGGAGCTTGACCACACTCGACCTGAGCAACTTTGACACCAGCAAAGTCACAGACATGAGAAATATGTTCAAAGATTGCAGCGACCTTAACAACATCGATTTGTCAAGCTTTTACACAGGCCATGTCAAAAACATGTCTGGTATGTTCCAAAATTGCAGCAACTTGACCACTCTCAACCTATGCACTTTTCTCATATCCTCTGATGTTAATATAAGTAATATGTTCAAGGATTGCAGTAACCTGACAACTATCTATTATCACAACAGTTGGGCACAACTTTCATCGGATGACGTGTTTGAGGGATGCGTAAACCTTGTGGGCGGAACAGGCATGACTTATGACCCCGACAAGACATCTGGGATTTATGCCAACAACAACGGCTATTTAACCTACAGGCAGTCGCCAGAGCCATACACCAGCTACAAGAATGGCACGTTGACATTCTGCAACGACCTTTTCTGGGACGCGCACATTGGCACCTACAGCCTGAATGAAGGCTTGGACATACCGGGGTGGGTTGCCGACCATGCGGCGGACATTACCAAGGTGGTATTCAATGATGAGTTCAGCAATGTGCTGCCCACTACCACCCGATACTGGTTCTACAGCATGTCGAAACTACGGCAGATTACTGGCCTCCAAAACCTGAACACCAGTGAAGTCACAGACATGGGCCACATGTTTCAAGGTTGCACAAGCCTTATTAACCTTCATACAGAGAACTTCGACACCGGCAACGTGGCGGACATGGAGGGCATGTTCCAGGACTGCTCCAGCATCACCTACTTCGACCTGTCCAACTTCAGCACAGATAATTTGGAACTGACGAAATTCATGTTCAAAGGATGCTCGGCCATGACCACACTTGACATCATTCGTCTCCACACACAAAACGTAACAGATATGCAAGGGATGTTTGAGGACTGCACGCAACTGGAAAACCTCGATGTAACCCTTCTCAACACAGGCAATGTCACAAACATGACGAATATGTTTAAAAACTGTCTCAAGGTGAAAAGCCTTTTTGTCAGCAATTTCAAGACAGACCATGTGACGGGCATGAAGGGCATGTTCTATAATTGCGGTACCCTGACCAGTCTCGACCTAAGCAGCTTTGAAACAGGCAACGTCACAGACATGAGTGGCATGTTCTACGGCTGCAGCAACCTGACAAGCCTTGACGTGAGCGGTTTTGACATCAGTAGCGTCACAGACATGAGCAATATGTTCAATAAGTGCAACAAACTGGAAACCATCTATGCCAGTAGTGACTGGAGCCTGACAGGTGCTTATGCTTCTGACATGTTCTTCAATTGTAACAGTTTGAAAGGCGGTCTGGGCACAGTTTACAACAGTGCCCACGTTGACTTGAATTACGCACGCATTGACGGCGGCACAGTCAGCCCAGGCTACTTCACCGAGGCCATTCCCACTCCCTATGCCGTGCTCAAAGACGGCTTGCTGACATTCTACTACGACAGTATGAAAAGAGTAAGACAATCCACTGGCACCGTATATAACGTTTCTAACGACAATTATCCCGAGTGGTGGGACTGGGGCAGCCGCGATATCACTGGTATTGTCATTTCAAGTTCGTTTGCCAAGGCTCGTCCAACCTCCACTTCCCGCTGGTTCTCAAACATGTTAGACCTCGAAAACATTGAGGGCATTGATAACCTGAACACCAGCACGGTGACAGACATGAGCTACATGTTTGAAAATTGCGAGAAACTGACCTCGCTCGATTTGTCACACCATGACAAGTCGAAAGTTGCCGACACAAAGTATATGTTCAGCAACTGCTCCGGCTTGACAGACCTCAACTTTGGATATATTGAATCGTCAAATTTGAAGGACATGAGCGGTATGTTCCAGAATTGCTGTAGCCTGACCAACCTTGACTTGAGCCGTCTCTCCCCAAGGTTCGTCGAAGACATGAACAGCATGTTTGAAAACTGCGAATCCCTTGAGAGCCTTAACTTGAGCAATTTTAACACCCATGCAGTAACAGACATGTCATACATGTTCAGTGGTTGCACACACCTTCAAGAAATTACATTCAGCCCTTTCATAGACACGCACAACGTGTTGAATATGGCATACATGTTCAACGACTGCCAGTCACTCAAGGAAATCAATGTCAGCAGGTTCTACACCGGCAACGTGAGAATTATGTACTACATGTTCTGCGGTTGCAGCAGCCTGGCAGAACTCGACTTGAGTAATTTTGAAACTGACTACTGCACCTCTATGGAGGGAATGTTCTCCGGTTGCGGACGATTGAGGACTCTCGACCTGACAAACTTTGACACCCGTCGGGTCACCAGCATGGAACAAATGTTCCAAAACTGCGGAAACATGAAAACCATCTATGTCGGTACGAATTGGAGCACCAACTCAATAAGTCTCTCAGACGAGATGTTCTACGGGTGCACCAGTTTACGTGGCGGCATGGGCACAATTTACGATCCCAATAATATAGGAGCCTGGTATGCCCACATCGATGGCGGAGTTGATAACCCCGGTTACTTCTCTGACAGAGCGGCCATTCCCACATGCCTGGAGAAGGTGTTTGACGAAAAGGAAACTTGGTCGTTTACCCCCGACGGCATACAACATAAAACTCCGCATCGCGGCCTGAACATCGAGACGTTAAAGAATGGAAGGGTGATTAAACGAATGAGAAAATAACACAGGAAATAATGTCACACATGTTTTGAAAAAACCGTTTCACGCTTAAAAAACGAAAAAATTCAACGATAAATTTCAGTATATGGATTAAAATATGTAATTTTGCACCGTTTTTCAAGAAACGAAATTTCAAAAACATAATAAAATGGCAAAAGTAAAAGTAAAGAAAGAGCAAAATGTTGAGGAATTCAACAAGATGGAAGCCTTCTTCCTGAAATACCAGAAGGCAATCATCGGTGCCGTTGTCGCACTGATTGTGATTATCGGCATCGTGGCACTGGCCAAGAACCTGTATTTCGTTCCGCGCGAGAACAAAGCGAGCACCGCACTGGCCAAATGCCAGGAACTGTTTGGCAACGAGCAGTACAACGATGCGCTCAACGGCAACAAGCAGGGGTGCGTGGGCTTCCTGAAGGTTGCCTCCGACTTCGGAAGCACCGACGCCGGCAACCTTGCCAACCTCTATGCCGGCCTTTGCTATGCCAACCTCGACAAATGGCAGGAGGCCGTGCAGTACCTCGAGAAGTTCTCCACCGCCGACGACCAGCTCGTCAGCCCCGCTGCCGTGGCTGCCCTGGGCAACGCCTACGCTCACCTCAAACAGTACGACAAGGCCGTTGACAACCTGAAGAAGGCTGCCAGCATGGCCGACGCCAAGGCTGCCGACGGGCTGAGCAGGACGCTGGCCCCCACCTTCCTGCTCCAGGCCGGTGAAATCCTTGAGAGCCAGGACAAGAAGGACGAGGCCCTGAAGCTCTTCCAGGACATCAAGAAGAAATATGTGAACTCGCAGGTGAGTGCCGACGTTGACAAGTACATAGAACGCTTACAGCAATAACGTCATGTCCACAGCACTCCACAACCTGTCGAACTCCGGCGACGCCACGGTGCCCGATGCCAGCAACATGTGCTTTGCCATCGTGGTGTCGGAATGGCACAGCGATATTACGGGTGCGCTGCTGAAAGGTGCCGTCAATACCCTTGAGGAGCACGGGGCACTGCCAGAGAACATCCATGTCAAGAAGGTGCCGGGAGCTTTCGAGCTCGTCTATGGCGCACGCCAGATGACGCTCAACGACGGCTACGACGCCGTCATCATCCTCGGTTGTGTCATACGCGGTGAAACGCCACACTTCGACTACATCTGCCAAGGCGTCACGCAGGGCATCGCTCACCTGAATGCCACCAACAACATCCCCGTGGTCTATGGCCTGCTCACCACCAACAACCTGCAACAGGCCGAGGAACGGGCAGGAGGAAAATATGGCAACAAAGGCGACGAATGTGCTGTGGTAGCCATCAAGATGGCGAAATTCTGATGTCCGACGGGCTGTAATAATGCCCCATCAATTAGAACTCATAATTCAAGAGTTTTTTATAAACAGGAAAACAATCATTTCCCAAGGCGGACTTCCTTACAATGGGGGAGCCCGCCTTTCCTTTTGTCTCGCGCCAAAGACTTCTTCCTTAGTATTCCTACCACGGGCAATGGGCGAAAAACGCGACATTGTAGGTTGGCCACGCAAAAGCCACATTTCATCATCTTTCATTGCACTTCCACAAAGAAAAAGCCACATTATTTGTAATTATAGAAAAAAATGCGTAATTTCGCAGTCGAATAACATCCATTTATTAACAACAAAACTTTTGAAAGCCATGAAACAAATGATGAAAAAGACGATGGCCATTGCCGGCCTCGCGTTTGCCATGCTCTTTGCACCCGCCCTTCAGGCCAGTGCCCAGGTGCCCTCCATTCCCCGTACCAACAACACCACGAAAAAGAGCTCCAACGTTGTCTGGGGAACGCAGTACGACTACCTCTCCCTGCGCTACATCAGCTACGACGACATCAAGAACTACGACAGGGGCCAGATACGCGTGCTGAAGAACTCCATCTACGCCCGCCACGGCCGCATCTTCAAAGACCCCGCCCTCCGCAACTATTTCAACCAGCAGAGCTGGTATCGCGGAACAAGGAAGGAAATCCCCGCTTCGGAGCTCAACAAGTTTGAAACGGCCAACATCAACTTCCTGGTGAAATACGAATAACCGCCCGTTCACCTGACGAGAGTTGGGAAGCCCACCCCTAATGGCCCACCCCCAACCCCTCCCGTAAGGAGGGGGGCCATCGGGGGCCATCGGGAGCCATCGGGGGCCTTCACCTTTTCAATTTTTTCACCTCCCCCTTCGCCCGCACGTCTTCCCCCCTTTGGGGGGACAGAGGGGGGCTTTTAAATTTTCACATGATCAACCCACTGAAACATTCCGCAGCACTGGCAATGATAGCCGCCGTCGTTGCCATGATATGCTCATTCACCTCCCACGAGGCCGACAACGCGGCACAGCAGACGGTGCCCAAGGGCGCCGCCATCCTCTTGAAAGCCTACCCCAACTTCATAAAGAAGTATGAGAACGGACAGCTCCATCTCTCCGACGGCACGAAGATAACCTACGACGACGGGCGCGACAAAACATTCCTCCAGAAACTCGACGATGCCGACCCCGAGGACATGTTCGCGTTCAAATACAACCGCCGGTCGTGGACTCCCGAATACTTGCAGGATGCCGGCAGGAGCCGTTGCGAACAGCTTTTCAAGAAGATGTACGGAGCCTCAGACGCTCAGGTGAGGAAAAACCTCGTCAGCGTGTCGTGGTTCGGACAAAAGGTGCTGTTCACCAAAATCAACGGCGCCGCCGACAGCCTGCGCGCCGTGGCCGCCGAGCTCGCACGCCATCCCAACCTGCGCCCCTACCTCAAATCGTCGGGGACATTCTACTGGAGGAAGGTGAGAGGAGCCAACCGGCAGAGCGCCCACTCATACGGCATGACCATCGACATCGGAGTGGACAAAAGCGACTACTGGCTATGGAAGAACCCCGGGAAAGGGGAAACGGAGCGCATCACCTACGCCAACCGCATCCCCCACGAGCTGGTGCTCATCTTCGAAAAGCACGGCTTCATCTGGGGCGGACGATGGTACCATTACGACACCATGCACTTCGAGTTCCGACCCGAAATTCTCGCCGATAATCCGTGAACAGAAAGCCCCCGGTGGCCCCCGATGGCTCCCCTCTAATCCCCCCAAGGGGGGGAAGAAAGGGCGAAGGGCCATGAAAGGCAAAGTTTCTCTCCCCCCTCTTACGGGAGGGGTCGGGGGTGAGCCTTCAGGCCTCGGGGAGTCTATCGGCCTTACGTCCTTCCCCCCAAGGGGGGATTAGAGGAGGCCTGGCGGCAGCAAATTTTTCACTCTTCACTCTTCACTCTTCACTTAAATGACTATTTTATGAAATTCATCTCATGGAACGTGAACGGTCTGAGGGCCTGCCAAGGCAAGGGCTTCAGCGATGTGTTCAAACAACTCGACGCCGACTTCTTCTGCCTGCAGGAAACAAAGATGCAGGCCGGACAGCTCGACCTGCCCTTCCAGGGCTACAACGTTTACTGGAACTCCGCCGAGAAGAAAGGCTATTCCGGCACCGCCGTCTTCACCAGGCACCAGCCCCTGGCGGTCACCTACGGCATGGGCATCGACCACCACGACCACGAAGGGCGCGTCATCACTCTTGAAATGCCCGGGTTCTTCCTCGTCAACTGCTACACGCCCAACTCGCAGGACGGCCTCAAGCGCCTCGACTACCGCATGACGTGGGACGACGACTTCCGTGCCTACCTCATGCGCCTCGACAGTCAGAAACCAGTCATCCTCTGCGGCGACCTCAACGTGGCCCACGAGGAGATAGACCTGAAAAACCCGAAGACCAACCGCCGCAACGCCGGCTTCACCGACGAGGAGCGCGACAAGTTCAGCCAGCTGCTCAGCAGCGGCTTCATCGACACCTTCCGCACCCTCCACCCCACCCAGGTCACCTACTCCTGGTGGTCCTACCGCTTCCAGGCCAGGCAGAAGAACGCGGGATGGCGCATCGACTACTTCGTCACCAGCCAGCGCCTCCTCAGCCAGGTCGCCCACGCCGCCATCCATACCGAAATCATGGGCAGCGACCACTGCCCCGTCGAGCTCATCATCAATCCCTGACACCCCCGTACCGCAACCGCCGCCCCCCTCCCCCCGGGAGGGCGACGGCCACCCTGCGCCATCACCATTAAAAAAATCATTTTTGCTATGAAACTGAAATACCTGTTAGAATCCTTCGACTTCGACGACCTCTTCCCCACCGTCGCCGTCATGTACCCCAATGCCAAACGGCACAAGAAAGAGTTCCGTCACGCCTTCGACCTGCTCACCGCCATGCGTCCCACCACGTCGGCCAAGACCATCCGCTACACCGTCATCAACGACCCCCTCTCCAACCGCAATTTCTTCGGTGCCAACGACCAGAATTTCCGCACCACCTGGGATGTGCTGTTGGGAAAGGAGCTGAAAAAAGACGCCGCCGTGGACCTCACCGACGAAGAGATAGCCGCCAACTGCCTCATCAACGCCATCTTTCTCGGAAAACACCCAAAGGAGTTTGAAAACAGCTATATCGCACTTACAAGGTAAGGAAAGAGTGAAGAGTGAAGAGTGAAAAGTGAAAAAGTGAAGAGTGAAGAATTGCTGCCGCCATTTATGTAGGCAGGTAGAAAAATTCTTCACTCTTCACTTTTCACTTTTCACTCTCCACTCTTCACTTTAAAGTTTTACTTTCACCTCTTTTCCTTCATAGAGGACCATCTGTCCTTGCGGGTTTTCAAGGTTGAGGGGCTGGGGGTGGTCTTTCGACACGACGACGACGTTGAAGCGGCGCTGCTTGAGCATCCCCTTGAAGGTGCCTTTTCTCGGGCCGATGGTCAAGGTCTTCGCGGCCTCGTCGTAGCTGATGTCGATGGTGGCGTATTTCCCCTTCTCGTAGTTATAGTTGGTGCCCTCGTCCTCGTAGAGCATGAACTGCGCGTCCCTGCCGGTATATACATAGAGGTTGATGAGTTCGGCGGGCTTCTCGTCGCTGTATTGCAGCTCGGGGCCGAAGGGGATGATGGAGCCTTCGCGCACATAGACGGGGATGCGATCATAGGGGGCATCGACGACAAGGCGCTGGCCGCCTTCTATGAAGTCGCCGGTGTAGAAGTCGTACCACCCGTTCTGCCGGGGGAAATAGACGGTGCGGTTGCGCGCCTTGTAGTAGCCCACGGGGCAGGCCATGAGGGCGGGGCCGAACATCCACTGGTCGGGGATGTCGAGGACATTGCTGTCGCCGTTGAAGTCCATGACGAGCCCGCGCATCATGGTATAGTCTTTCAGCCATACCCATCCGGCCATGGAGTAGAGGTAGGGCATGAGGCGGTACCTGAGCTTGTCGTACCACACGATGGTCTGGTAGCAGGGATGGTCGTCGGGGGCGATGTTCCACACCTCGCGCAGCGGCCACTGGCCGTGGGCCCTGTAGAGGGGTATGAAGCATCCGAACTGGTTCCAGCGTGCCTGCAGCTCGCGCCACTCGGTGAGGTCGCTGTTCTCCACGCCTGTCTTGTCGTACTCCTGCTGTGCCCTCATATACCTGTTCTCGACGCTGAAGCCACCCTGGTCCATGCCCCAGAAGGGGATGCCGGACATGCAGTAGTTGAGGCCGGCGGTCATCTGCGCTCGCATGTCCTCCCACCGCGTGCCGATGTCGCCGCTCCAGGTGGCGGTGGAATAGCGCTGCTCGCCGGCGAAGCCGCTGCGGGTGAGGAGGAAGACGCGCTGGTTGGGCGCCACCGACCGCTGGCCGTTGTAGATGGCGTCGGCATTGACGATGCTGTAGGCGTTGAAATACTCGGTGGAGGAGCCGAGGGCGGTGGGGCCGCACAGCGCCTTACGGTACCACATGGGCGTGCAGTCGCGGACATTGGGCTCGGAGGCGTCCATCCACCAGGCGTCGATGGCGTGGTTGTATTTCGAGAACAGGCGTTCGTCCATCTGCCGCCAGAACATCTTGCGGGCTCCGGCATCGTAGGCGTCGTAGAACGATCCGCGGAAGCCGAGCCAGTCGTGGATGTCGTCGGTGATGGCCTGATGGTATATCCAGCCCTTGGCGTCCAGCTCCTTGTAGTTATCTACGGTGTCGTAGAACTTCGGCCATACGGAGATCATGAAGCGTCCGCCCAGGCTGTGCACCTTGTCGAGCATGGCCTGGGGGTCGGGGAAGCGTGAGCTCTCGAAGGTGTGGTCGCCCCAGCTGTCGAGCTTCCAGTAGTTCCAGTCTTGCACGATATTGTCCACGGGGATGCGGCGGTTGCGGAACTCCTGCAGTGTCTCCTCTATCTCGGCCTGCGTCTTATAGCGCTCGCGGCTCTGCCAGAAGCCGAGCACCCACTTGGGATAGACGGGGGCCTTCCCGGTGAGCGTGCGGTAGCCGGAGATGATTTCGTCGGCATTGTGCCCGTAAACGAAGTAGTAGTCCATGTCGCGGCTCATCTCGCTCCACAGGGAGAGCCGTCCCTGCTCTTTTTCCGACCGCGGCTGGGCCACGCGCAGTCCGCAGTAGCTGACGCCGCCGTCGGGCTGCCACTCTATGCGCAGCTGCGTCTTGCGGCCTTTCTCCATGGGCACGGTGAACTTCCAGGTGTTGGGGTTCCACGCGGTGCGCCAGCGCTCGCTGACCACTTCCTTTCCGCCCACATAGACCTTGATATAGCCGGCGTAGTAGAGGATGAAGTGGTAGAGGCTGGTCTCGGGGGCCTCGAGGAATCCCTCATAGACGACGTTGGCACCCTCGAGGTTGAAGCCCTTGGGCAGGTTCTTGATGCCGCCGGGCTCGGTGCTGTTGGCGATGGCCGACGTCGGGGGGCAGTCGAATTCATAGTAGAGGCTGTCTTCGTCGCGCTGCACCTTCTTGCCGTCGCGGTCAACGTAAGTGCCGGTGAGGTGGCCGGGCTTCCCGCTCTTGTCGTAGAGCTTGAAGGCGCGGTTGAGCTGCAGGTAGTCGTCGGGGTTTCCCCACCGGCAATAGCTGTAGGAGTCCCACAGCAGGCCGTAGTTGCGGCTGGAGATGACGAAGGGCACCGACACCTTGGTGTTGTACTGGAAGAGGTCTTCGTTCTTTCCCTTCATGTTGAGCTCCTCGGCCTGGTGCTGTCCCAAGCCGTAGAAGGCCTCGTCGGGGGAGCTGTTGAACAGGAGTCGCCAGGAGAGGCCGTGGCGCTGCTCGTCGGTGATTTGTCCGACGCCCACTTCGCGGTCGGGGACGGTGAAGGGCTTGAAGGTCTTGCCGCTGCCGCCGTCCACCTCGGAAAGGATGGGGCGGCTGGCGCTGTCGAAGAAGACCACGCGGCCATTGTCGGTCTGGACGACGGCGCGCACGTTCTTCGTGGCGACCTCCACGGTGGTGGACGACAGCTCGGTGACGGTGAAGTCGGTGAAGGCTTTCTTCTGCGGCACCACGATGAGGCTGTTCTTCACTGGCAGGGCATCGTAGCAGGTGGCCTGCACGCGGATGATGTTTTCGTTAATGACCTGAAGGCGCACCACGCGGGCGCCGTCTTCCTTCGGCTGCGACACATTGACGGTGACGCTGTTGCCGTTTCTCTCAAAGGCGGCTGCCGATGCCGCCAGCGAGCAGGTCAGCATCAATGCCGCTACTAATACTTTTGGGTTCTTCATATTGAATTGTTTTAGGATAATAATTGAAAAGGTGATGCCCCCCGATGGCCCCCCTCTAATCCCCCCTTGGGGGGAAGACGTGCGGGGCACGGGGTCGGGGGTGGGCCGTTAGGATCGGGGTGGGCCGTTAGGACTCATTTCTTTTTCGCCTTGCTCTCATTGCCTACCCTGTCGAGGGCGGTAATGGCATATTTGGTGCCTTTGGGGTCGGCGGTAGGCAGGTTGACGAAGGTATTGCTCGTGATGGCCAGGATGTTGGCGGGATTGTCGGTGTTGCGCTTGCTGCCGGGAGCAAACCTGTAAACCACGTATTTCACGGCCTCGTTGCGCCACCCTTTCCCCTTGGGTGCCTTCCAAAAGAGCACGCGGCCGTCGTTGGTGGCAATAATCTTGGGGCTTTTCACCTTCTTGGGCGACGAATGGTCGAGGTCGGTCATGGCGGGCGGCAGGGCGGGATATTTCCAATAGTTGGAACGCAGCAGGGTGCCATAGCTGCCCACGTTATCGACAACGGCCTTGGCGTACCAGAGCACGTAGCCGCTGACATTGGGCATCTGCTCGTGCAGCGCCACCTTTGCCGGCAGCTGGTGCTGGGAGGGACGTGCGGGGTCGGCATTTTTCACGGTGCGCTCCACGTCCTCGCCAATATACAGCTGACAGCCGGCGGCATATTTGTTCCACCAGGTAATCAATTCCTTGTAGTCGGCAGACTTGTGCCCGATTTCCCAATAGAGCTGGGGCACCAGGTAGTCCACCCAGTTGTTCTGCACCCAAAGGAGCACGTCGGCATAAAGGTCGTCGTAGTTCTGCAGGCCGTTGGTCTGGCTTCCCATGGGCGAATTTTTCTTGTTGCGGTAGATGCCGAAAGGCGACACGCCGAACTTCACCCAGGGCTTCACGGCGTGGATGGTCTGGCAGAGCTGACGGATGAACAGGTTGACATTGTTGCGGCGCCAGTCGCCACGGTTGTTGAAGCCCTGGCCATAGAGCTGGAACTCGCGGTCGTCGGGAATGGGCACGCCGGCCACGGGATAAGGGTAAAAATAGTCGTCGATGTGGAGGCCGTCGATGTCGTAGCGGCCCACGATGTCGGCCACCACCTGGCAGATGTAGTCGCGGCACTGCGGGATGGCGGGGTTAAGGATTTTCTGCCCGTCGTAGTCGAACACCCATTCGGGATGTTTCACCGCCACATGACTGGTGCTCAGCGCATTGGTAGTCTTTGTCTTGGCACGGTAGGGGTTGATCCAAGCATGCAGCTCCATGCCGCGCTTATGACATTCGGCCACCATCCATGCCAGGGGGTCCCAGAAGGGAGTGGGCGCCGCACCCTGCGTGCCGGTGAGAAAGCGGCTCCAGGGTTCAAGACTGCTGGCATAAAGGGCGTCGCACTCTGGGCGCACCTGGAAGATGATGGCATTTACGCCGTCGCGCTGCAACTCGTTGAGCTGTGCGGTCAGCGTCTGCTGCATTTGCTGCGTGCCCATGCCCAGCCACTGGCCGTTGACGGCTTGTATCCATGCACCGCGAAATTCGCGCTTATGTTGGGAAAAAGCTGTCGTGCAACAGGTTAACAGGACAAATGCAAAGAAGAAAAACTGAGTTTTTTTCATTAAAAGCAGGTTCATAGTTGTATGTTTAAATCGCTGAAATGTTTTATTCTTTTGACGTAATACTTCCAAAGAATGCTGAACGGCATCCGCTCGGGGATATGGGTTTCCACGGCATGCTGCTGAATGTTGAGGCGGTCGGCATTGAATTGTGGCAGCGACTTTTTGAAATCGCGCCTGGCATGCGCCACGGCCTTGAAGTCGCCAAGGTTCCCCTTCAGCAACATCTGCATGGCGGCCAGCCAGTCGAGCCAGCACCTCACTCTGAGCACATGCTTTAACTCCCTTTCAGGCAAGTTCTTATAAAGCATGGTGAGATTGTTTCTGAAGTTCAGGTAAGTCTTCATTGGATTGCCCTGCGGCAGCGTTCCGCCGCCCACATGGAAAACATGGCTTTGCGTCACGCACACCAGTTTGCGGCCCATTGTGCGCAGTCGCCAGCACAGGTCTATTTCTTCAAAATGTGCGAAGAAACGGCTGTCGAGGCCGCCGGCGGCGCGATAGTCGGCACTGCGCACCATCATACAAGCTCCCGTCACCCACATCAGGCCGACCTCGCCGTCGTATTGTCCGCAGTCTTTTTCCACAACATCAAAGATGCGACCCCGGCAAAAGGCATAGCCATATTTGTCGAGGAAGCCGCCCGCCGCACCGGCATATTCAAACGTGTCGCGGCGCGATTCCGACAACAGCTTGGGCATGCACGCCGCCACCTCCTGGTGGTCGTCCATATAGCATAACAGTGGCTGCAACCAGTTTTCGGTCACCTCCACGTCGCTGTTGAGCAACACAAAATAGTCGGCATCTATCTGAGCGAGGGCCTTGTTGTAGCCTTCGGCGAAGCCCCAGTTTTCTTCGAGTGCAATGGTCTTGACCTGTGGGAACCGGCTATGGAGGAAGTCGAGCGACCCGTCGGTAGAGGCATTGTCGGCCACCCAGACGTCGGCCAACGGCATGGAATGGCGGCACACGGAGGGCAGGAACCGCTCCATCATCTGCTTGCCGTTCCAATTGAGAATGACTATCGCCACGCGGCACTCGGTTGTATCTGCCATTATTTTAATAACATGAGAGGCTTTCAAAGTGCCTCATTTTTCACTTTTCACTTTTCACTTTTACCTTTTACCTTAACTCATCGACTATCAACGCCGAATGGTCATGGTTGAAATCTCCGAGCACTACCGTTGCCAACTGGTTGTCGAGGTTGACGCCGGCGGCCTTTGCGGGCGGCAGTTCCACCCGTATGTAGTTCTTCGTAAAGCCCTTCATAGCCCTGCCGCGCACGGATTTCTCGAACAACACTTCCGCCTGTGTTCCCACAAAGCGTTGATAGAAGGCCATCGTCTTTGCGTCGGAGAGGGCAAGAAGGCGCTTGCTGCGTTCTTTTTTCTCTTTTTCGCTCACCACGAATGGTATTTTCAGGGCCGCCGTGCCCGGCCTTTCACTGTAAGGGAAAACATGCAGCTGCGACACGTCGAGGCCGTCGAGAAACGCGTATGTTTCCTCAAACAGTTCGGGGCGCTCGCCACGGGTGCCTACCATTACGTCCACGCCAATGAAGGCATCGGGCATCAGTTGTCGGATAAGTTCAATTTTATGGGCAAACAACGCCGTGTCGTAACGGCGGTGCATCAGTTTGAGCACCTCGTCGCTGCCGCTTTGCAGGGGAATGTGGAAATGGGGCATGAAGGCCCGGCTCTGGGCGCAGAAGGTTATCAGCTCGTCGCTGAGCAAGTCGGGCTCCAGGCTGCTGATGCGGAAGCGGCTGATGCCGTCCACCTCGTCGAGGGCCTTCACCAGGTCGATGAACCGTTCGCCAGTGCTTCGTCCGAAGTCGCCGATATTGACTCCTGTCAGCACGATTTCCTTTCCACCGTCAAGCACTGCCTGGCGTGCCTGCCCCACAAGCGAGGCAATGGTGGGATTGCGGCTTAGGCCACGGGCATAAGGAATAGTGCAATAGGTGCAGAAATAATTGCAGCCGTCTTGCACTTTCAAGAAGAACCGCGTGCGGTTGCCTCGAGAACAACTTGGGGCGAAGTCCACGATTTCCTTCGTCTTCTGGCGGAAAAACCTTCCGCCGGTGCCTGTTTGCGCCTGGCTCCAGGCATCGGAGAGGAATTGCACAAGGTGGGCTTTCTCATTGCTTCCCAACACCAGGTCAACGCCCTCAATGCTGCTCACCTCCTCGGCTTCCAGCTGTGCATAGCAGCCGGTCACCACTACGAACGCTCCGGGATTTTCGCGCACAATGCGGTGAATGGCCTGACGGCATTTGCGGTCGGCAATCTCAGTGACCGAACAGGTGTTGATGAGGCAGAGGTCCGCCTTCTCGCCTTTCGTCGCAGGCACCACGCCCAAGTCATACAACATCTGCCCGAAGGTGGATGTTTCTGAAAAGTTCAGCTTGCAGCCCAGCGTCTGGAATTTTGCTTTCTTATTTTGGAATACGGAGGTGTTAATCATTTGCCGTCGCGTTAGAAAGTTCGCGGAGGATGACCTCATGGAACAGTCCATTGGAGGCCACCACACTGTTTCCTTTCATGAAAAACTGATTGCCGTCATAATCGGTGACGGTGCCGCCGGCTTCTTTCACCAGCAGGGCCCCGGCCATGAAGTCCCATTGCCCAATGTAACATTCCATATAGGCGTCAAGTCTTCCGGCCGCCACATAACACAGTGCCATGGCTGCTGACCCCATCATGCGGATGCTGGCCACGCGGCCATAGAAACTATTGATAAGATGCTGTGCAACAGGGCCGTAAGCTTTATAATCGTAGGGAAGCTGTATGCAGAGCAGGGCATCGTCGAGGGCCGTTTTGCTCACGCCGATACGTTGTCCGTTGCACCACGCTCCCCCACCCTGCCAGGCATAGAAGCACTCGTGGGCCGTAACGTCATAGACGACTCCCAAGAGCACCTCGCGCCCACGACAAAGGGCGATGCTCACGCAATAGGGCGCATACTGATGAATGAAATTGGTGGTGCCGTCCAGCGGGTCGATAACCCAGAAATACTGTTCATTGCCATAGGTAGCCGAGCCTTCCTCGGTGACAAATCCCGCCTCGGGCAACAAGCGTCGCGTCTGTTCCACGATGAATCGCTCGGAGCCTTTGTCCACATACGACACATAGTCGTGGGACCTCTTGCGCTCCACACGGTCTTCGACGAAACGCTTCCTTTCGCTTTCTATATATTGGCCTGCCTGCCGGGCTATTTCGCACACGGACAGGGTGATTGTTTTCAAATCCATTTTCAATATTACACCGTATTAGAGGCTTTCGTAGGCCTCATTTTTCACTTCTCACTATCTTCTCCCCAAGGGGAGGGACATGAGGGAGCCTCGGGGTTTCTTCCGCCGCCACACTCCATTCACCTTCTTCCTCCAGCTGGGGATATTTGACGACTGGCAGCTCATGGTCTTTCAGGAAAAGGCGGTTCAGCGTATATTCCAAGGCTGTCAGCGTTTTCTCTCTTTGTCGCGGACGCAGTTCACATTCCCACACCACAATGCTGTGCCACCCCATGCGGGCCAGCTCTTCCTGCACCCGCTTGTCGCGCACCTGGTTGCGGCTGATTTTGTTCACCCAAAAAGGGCGGTTGGTCGCCGGCACCTTGCAGCACTTGGAATTGACAATCACAGGGGTGGTGAAGTCCACACCATGACCATGCCAGAAACATCCGTGAACGAAGATGCAGGTGCGGTATTTCCTGAGCACCACGTCAGGATGGCCGGGAAGACGCGGATGGTTGAGCCGGTAGCGGAACCCACGCCTCCACAGCCACCGCCGCACAATCCACTCGGGCTTGGTGTTCTTAGAGTGGATGGCGGCCATGTTGTCATGCCGCTGTTGCTGAGAGAGTTGGTCCATAAACGGACACCCTGGCTGATTATTCGCGCAGTTGCCACTCGGCATCAAACGAATCGCCGTCGTCGGTCACCGACACGTCGTAAACGACTTCCTTGCCGTTTACACGTCCGCGAAGCACGCCCGTGCGCACCTTGCCCTCCTTGTTAAGGTCAAACTCCAGCACTTCGAGCGTCTTTCCCGTGCTTGCCACTTCTTCCATGATGGCCTCCTGCACTTTGTCCTCCAATTTCTTTTCTGACACGATGCAACTGGCCGTCAGTCCTGTCAACGACACCGCGAGCAGCAGTGCCACCACTTTCTTCTTCATAATTAAAGGTTGTTCAAATCGACTACAAAGATACGGCTTTTCAACGAAACACACAACATTTGTATGAAAAACGTTTCCAAATCGAGAAGTTATCAATTATTTCGCATGAAAAATGTTGATATTCACTACGGCCGAATTGCTAATTGAACGTAAGTCAGGACTCGGCAGGACGGAGAAAATCGGGATGGATGCCAATCTTTTTGCCTAAAACAGGCGGTGTCTGAGATATAATTTGTATTTTTGCAGACAAAAGCAGTACTTAGAAAACGTTATGCCAGTTATTCATATTACATCACTACAAGATTCCGGAGCCGCCATGTTCGGCTCGCTCACCGAGGCCCAGCTCCGCAACCGCCTGGAGCCCGAGAAGGGCATTTTCATTGCCGAGAGTCCCAAAGTCATCCGCGTGGCACTGTCTGCCGGCCTGCTGCCGGTGGCCCTGCTATGCGAGGAAAAGCACATCGTCGGCGATGCCCGCGACATCATTGAGCAATGCCGCGACATTCCTGTTTACACGGGGTCGCGCGAACTGCTCGGCCAACTGACGGGCTATACGCTAACACGCGGCGTGCTATGCGCCATGCGCCGCCCCTCCCCACAACCGGTGGAAAGCATTTGCCGCAATGCACGCCGCATCGTGGTCATCAAGGGCGTCACCGACACCACCAACATCGGGGCCATTTTCCGATCGGCGGCAGCACTCGGCATCGACGGCGTGCTGCTCACCCGCGACTCCTGCGACCCCCTGAACCGACGGGCGGTGCGCGTGTCGATGGGGTCGGTGTTCCTGGTGCCCTGGACGTGGCTCGACGATGATATTTCCAGCCTTTCGGAACAGGGTTTCAAGACGGCGGCCATGGCGCTCACCGACAACAGCGTGCCCATTGACCACCCTGCGCTCATGGCCGAACCACGCCTGGCCATCGTCATGGGCACCGAGGGCGACGGACTGCCTAAGGAGGTCATCGCACAGACCGACTATGTGGTGCGCATACCGATGTCGCACTCGGTAGATTCGCTCAACGTGGCGGCGGCAGCGGCCGTGGCTTTCTGGCAGTTACGGGCTCCTGTTGAAGGAATGGTGCATCCCCAGCCTATCCCGTAAAGAGCGTAGAACTTGCATCCTTACCTTCCTCGAGGCGTCATGTTGCACTTCTGACAAGGAAAAATCCGTACAAAAATGATGGCCATGTCGCCGAGAATGTTTAATTTTGCAGGCAAATTGGAAAAACAGTGTTAGAAAAGCATATTGTATTAGAAGATATCGACCCCGTGGTATTCTACGGGGTGGGCAATTCGCACCTTCAGATGCTGAAGGCCCTCCACCCCAAGTTGCGCATCGTGGCGCGCGACAACGTCCTTCGCGTCATTGGCGACGAGGAGCAGACAAGGCTATTGGAACAACAGGTGGAAGCCATGCGCCGCCATGTCTAT
>JAEEGL017439732.1_pt1 | contig 18324 bp, 7 predicted proteins | sample 9134231 | NCBI WGS metagenome assembly JAEEGL01 (sample SAMN16246548, study PRJNA631951) | gut metagenome | biome: gut microbiome; feature: rumen; material: fiber-attached | host: Bos | place: Iran: Karaj | collected 2018-10 | reverse complement strand
TATATCATAATTTGAAATATCTGTTAATGGATTATCAATTTCTGGTCTTGCATTTGTATTTTGTTCATTTTTTACTATTTTAATTAATTCTTCATAATTTGATGGATAAGATATTTTAGGTTCTATTTTAAAGAATTCTATATTTGTTGCTTTATTTATATAATCTGATATTTTTTATATATTCCCTGAATTTGAAAAATATAATATTAAAACTTTTGATGAGTCAATTTCTAATGATAAAAGAATTAAATTTATTTTTAGAAAGAATAAAAATGGTATATTTGAAGACATAAGATACTTTTTTTTTTGTTTTTAAATGTTATTTTTTTATTAAATATTTTTGATATTGTTAAACTGTTGAATTTTACATGTTTCAAATTATAATAAAATAAATTATTTTTTTTATTGATGAAGTTGAAGTTTTAAAAATCAAAATTAATGTATTATTTAAATAAATACATCAAATTGTTTAAAATTATTTTTATTAAATAAAACAATGAAACTATGAATCATAATCTATTTATATCATTATAATAAAAAAAGAAAAATTTAAAATATAAGTTCACATTTTTTCATGATCCATATGTTAATTATATTTTTAAGTAATTATAATAATTTATATATTTTTAAAAAAAAATTATTTTTATTTTTTAAAATGGAAAAAAACTTATTTCTTTTAATATTTATATTACAAATAGTTAAAAAAATCTTTTCAAATGAAATTCAAATAATACCAAATCACATTAATTATTCATTAAACAATATGCTTACATATAATAAACTTATTTTTATTATAAATACAGAAAGTGATTATGAAATAGCAATGCATTTACAACTTAAAATAGAAATTCAATTAAATATTAAATTTTATAAGGGAGAAGAAATAATAGAAAATTTAAATTCAGATAAATGGGATTATTTTTGTAAATTAAAACCAGATTCAAATTATAAAATCCAATTAACAACCATTAATGAATATCAAATTTCTTTTTTATATCAATATTTATTTGACTTTAAAAATGAATTTATACAAGATTTAAATCTTGGATATAATAAAGATATTAATTTTATTTTTAATGGAAAATTTCCTTTTTATCAACCAATGAATAATATTTTTGAAAAAGAAATAATTGAATATGAATTAGAAAAACTACCAAATGATTATAATTATAGAATTTATTATAAAATTTTTAATAATCTGAGTTTAAAAGAAATAGAAAATAATTTTAATTTTGATACATCAAGTTATAAAGAATTTAAAATTGAAAATAATAAATTTAAATATGAGAATGATAATCAAAAATTTTCAAAAACTGATTTTTTAATTATAATAATTGAAATAATTGAAAAAAAAAATACACCTATATATAATAATTTAATATTACATAGAAATTTAAATAAAGTACAATTAACTTCAGATTTTGATATTAGTTTAATTACAAATGAAACAAAAAAATTTAATAGTAAAAATAATTTAATTCCTTTTATGATAAGTTCAACAGAAATTGAGGCAATTAAAATTGATAGTTATGAAAATCAAAATGTTCCTAATTTAAATCAGCAATTATTTTTTTATCCTTATAAAATGTATAATTCAATTTTAATTGATAATAATAATAGAGTAAATGAAAATAAATGTTCTTTAAGATTTTTAACAAAAGAAACTAAAGTTTTATATTATTTTATTCAACAATCTAATTCTATTCAAAGGATTGATTTAGATAAGAATTCAAATAGATTTTTCCTTTTTCAAGATTATATTAATGAAAATAATGAATTAAAATTTATTTTATATCCAAAAATTATATATGGAGATGTTTCTGTTTATTTAAAAAATTTTTCTACTGATTTAAACTATATCTTAGATGATAAAAAAGAATATTCATTAAATTATCCTCAAAATATTGATTCTAAGAATATTATTTTAATAAAATCAAATGAAAACTCTTCATTATACATAAATTATTTAATTAAAAGTGAAAAAAAAAATTTTAAAAATCAAGATGGAGAGTCTTATTTAATATCAATTCCATCTCTTTCAAATAAAAATATTATAATTGATTGTTCATCTAAAACTTATTATTTAATTGAAATTATTCAAAATTCTTTAAATAATAAAGGAATGAATATTTCAAATAATAATTTCAATCAATTAATTAAAGAAAGATATAAAAATAATACTTTAGAAAAAATTACTTTTAATTTAATAAATAATAATGAAGGAGATTTATATGTTTTATTAAAATTTGCTTTAAATCAATCAAAATATCAATTTATTGAAAAAGAAACATATAATATATTATTAAAGAAAAATTATACTGTAATTTTATATAACCCTAATTTTCCTTCTATATATTTAAATTTTAAGAACACAAAAAATAAAATGAATAAAATATGTTTTTATGAAGATTTTATTGAAAAAGAATATATATATTCTCCACAAAATATTTCATATTGTTTAGAAATCAATAATTCAAATTATAAAACAATTAAATTTCAAAAACCAAAAAATAATAATAATAAGTTAGATTATTTTATTGTTTTATATCATAATAAATCAGAAATAAAAATAGACTATTATATTGATAAGAAATCATCATTGTTATTTTATGTAATTATAGGAATTATAGCGTTTATTATTATTTTGTCTATAATTATTTTTTTAATTAAAAAATATAAAACAAAATTGGAACTTCAGCCAACAAAAAATTCAATTTATTTATTACTCTTAGATAAATTGGTTAATTAATTGTAATAACATAACAAATATTAATTTATATATTTAATAAATTTCTATATAAATAATATTTAAAAAAAATTATTTTAAATAAACAAAATAATAAATAAATAAAATGTCAAAAAGTATAATTGTAATGATATAAATAAACTATTTCAAAAAATAATAATAACTAAATATTAGAATTAAGAACAAAAAAGATGAAAGAATAAAATAAAATTCCAGAATTAAGTGATTTATTAATAAGAGATTAGATTCATAAATATGAAAAAGAATTACAATATATAATAAATTATTATAAAATTCAAAAAAAGGAAAGATTATATTAAAGACAATTATTAAAAACAATAACACAAAATATTTCATCAATGAGAAAAATATAAGAAATATTTGATAAGAATATTTAAAAGAAAATTGATAAAAAAAAAATAAGAGATGAAAAAAATCATCAAAAACAATTAAAATTATGTAATGATATATTTAGCAAAGCTTTTGAATTTGAAAAAGAAAAATATATTGAAGAAACTATTAATGAAAAAATTAATACAATTAAAAAATAATTAATGATGGAAGTTGAAAAATATTATAATAATAAATTGCTATTTTAAATGAAATTTTAAAAAGAGAAAACAAAGAAAGAGAAATTTAACATAATACACAAGTTAGAAAAAATTAATAAACAAAAAAATAAGATTTTAGAAAACAAATTGATTTAATTTTTCAAAAATTTGATGAAGAAAATAAAAAAATGAAGTTGAAGAAAATAATAATCAGGAAAAATTGAAAAAATATTAAAAGCATATAAAAAATAAATAAAATTATTTTGATATTTTTTTTCTTAATTTTTTTATTATTAATTTATTTTTAAATGAAGAATAAATATAAATTAAATTGACTTAAAAATGAATTTTTTTGTTCAAATTTTTATTTTTCAATTTTTTTTAATTAAAAAATTCAAAGGACTTATTTTTTTAAAAACATGTGCGAGTTATTTATATTTAATTTCAAAAGTATCTCATAATGATTATTTTTTAAAAACAACATATATAGAATTCTATCATAACCATTCAAGTTATCAAGATATATATGGAGAATCGCATACTTATTATTGGTGTGACCAAACTAATGATATTCAAGCTCAGAATCCTTCAGCTGCTAATATTTATAATCCTTGTGATCATGATTTATATTGTAGTTTATCTTCAAGTGGCAGTCTACCAAAAGTTATTTTCTCACAAAAAATGTACAGAAATTCAACTGGGGAAACATTATGTGATGATATTATTAATACTTATATATGTACTGTTGATATTGTTTTACTTAGTGCAAATATTTTAGAATATAATAATATTATTAATATAAATTATAATAGGATAAATTCTGATAATAATAATGGTACATCAACAATTGTTTTTAATAATAACAATTATGTATTCACTGATACTGCATATAAAACTAATAATGAAACTATTAATTTTAATATTTCCCAAACTGATTATGGTTGTAATCAATCTATCATAGTTACTTTGGAAGTTTGTCCTAAATTTTGTTTTGAAAAATGTATATTTCATTTAAAATATTGTTATACTCAGCAGGAAATTTTAGATATTATCACAATGTATATTCAACAAGAAAAATATGAATTAGGCTCACATTTTGGTTCTACTATAATTGATAACCATGATAACTATTTCAAAGTTTATAAAATGGATTTTAATTATTTCATATTTCCTCACAATACATATATAACACAATTTTGTCCACAAGTTTTAAGGCAAAAATATAGTCCAATAAATTATTTTGTCATATTTCATAATATAAATGATACTAATACAAGTAAAATAATAAAAGATAATAGAGAATTACTTGACTATGAAAAATATTGTAGAAATTATTCAGTGAATAGTCCTGTTTCTTTTCATACAATGAAGAAAAAAAATGAAATAGACTTTTCAAAATATTTTCTTAAATATAATCAAGAGGAAGAAGAAGAACCAAATGATATAATGAATAATACAATAACTTATGATTCATTAAGAGGAAGAATTGAATTTAAAGAAAATGGACAAATTTATAACAAATTAAATTTATATAATATGAAAGATATAATTATTTTTGTAAGAGATGGAATTTATTATTGTCAAAAATTATATTTTCAATATGCATATGGTTCATTATTTTTTCCTTATGAAGATGAATTAAAAGGAGAAATAAAATTTGACATTTATCCTTTTTATTGTAATATTGATCATAATTATGATAATAGAACTTGTTGGACTAATTATTCATTAAATGGAATTAAAAATGAAATTCAAATGGTAATTTTAGATTTACATGAACATTATAATGAAAGAATTATTGGAGATGATTTTATTGTTGATATTTTTAATAATTCTAATCCTGATAATTATACTTTTTTTGATAGTCATTTCCCTTTAAGTAATTGTTATGAAGTTTATAAAACAATTGATAATAATATTGAAGGAATTATTTTTGTTAAATTTGAAATTAAATATGAAATAAATTATGAAATTAATAATGAAATTTATTATGATATTTATAATAGTGATATTAATAATCATACAAAATTAAATGTTGATTATTGTATTGATCATAAGATTTCTGATAGGAATTATTATTTAAATGATACTACAGAAAATTTTGAATTGAATTTAAATGATTTAATTTCACCAAAATTAACTGATAGTAATATATATGATTATTTTATTTTAACTTTTCCAAATGACTTTAAAGGAATAATAAAAGAAGAATTTTTTCCAACAAATAATATAAATGAAATTATATATGAAACTTACTCTACATATAATACAAAATCAAGGAAATATTTTTATACTTCTAATAGAGGATATTATTCTATTTATTTTTTATTTGAACTTTTTCATTATAATAATTTATCATATAATATGAAAGGAAAAATTACTATTAATATATTACCAGAATATTGTGATGAAAATCTTTCAATAATTGATGAAAAGAAATGTATTACAAATTATAATTTAGATTCTATTAAAAATTATATTTTAAATGATAATGAATATTATAAAATACATTTTAATGAATATATTTTTAATTCTTTATATAATTTAACTTCAATTGAATTATTAGAAGTAGATGATGATAAATGTGATTTTATTTTAAAAAAATTATATGGTAATAATAATTATTTTGTTCTTATTATTAATGAAGATCAAAAAGGTGAAAGAAGAGAATTATATAGTAAAGAAGTTGTTCCTTTTGAAAAAATAAATGAAGATTTATGTAAAAAAGTATATGATTTTAAAATTGAAAAAGTTATAAATTATAATTCATTAATTGATATTTATGATATTATAAAAGATATTTTACCTAAAGTTTATGAACCAAATTTTTTTGAAATTAAAATTTATACAGAAGAAGAATATTTACAAAAATATTCAAGAAGATTAAATTCAATTCAAGAAAATAATTTAGTTATTGAATATATACCAGATAAATTTAGATATTATAATATAAAATATTATTTTGAAATTGAAAAAGATAATATTTTTTTTAATATTAAAGGAGAGATTAATTTTAAAGTATATCCTTATTATTGTCAAGATTATAATGTTAATAGAAATTGTTCATCAAATAAAACATTAGAAGAAATAATAAATTATATTAATGTCGAAGATATTGAAAATATTGAAGAACATAAAAATGAAATTATATATAATGATGATTATATTTTTCAAATAGGAAAAATAAATTCTAATTTAATATCAAATAAATTTGATTTTGAATTATGTGAAAAAGAAATAAGAGAAACATATTTTTTAAATGAAGATGAATCAATTTATTTAGAAACAATAGAAAATAAAAAAACAAATGAATTTTCTTTTCATATTTTTAATTCAAAAGGGATTGAATATAATTCATCATTTTGTTCTTCTTTTACTTTAAAAAATAAATATAATTTAAATTTAATTGATTTATCAAATTATCAAAATTTAAAAAATTTAGGATATGATATTTTAAATATATCTTCTCCTTTTTATAATGATTTATGTATTAGTTATTCATTTAATGGAAATGATATTACTTTAAAAGATAGAAAACAAACAATATTTCCTGGAAATTTATGTTATAAAAATTGTGATTATAAATTATTTAATAATGAAATAAATTGTGAATGTAAGATAAACTCAAATAATCAAATTTTTGACTTAAAAACAAATGAATTAAATATTGAATTTGACAATAAAACATATTTTTTTAATTATAAATTTGTAAAATGTTCAAATTTAGTTTTTAATAATAATATCATTAAAATATTTGGATTTTGGTTTATGTTATTAATAATATTTATTCAAATATTTGTCATTTTTCATTATTTATATATTAGTGAAAATTCTCTTTATAATCTTGTTGAAGTTATAGATACTGAAATATCTAAAAATATGATTATTATGGTTAATGAAAAAAAAATTTTAAATAAAATAAAAGATAAAGAAAATGGAGATTCATCATTAAGAAATATATTTCAAAATCCAAAAGAAAATAATTCAATAGAATATGAAATAAAAAATCATGCTTTAAATTCTTTAGTATCAAATATAGATTATTTTACATATTCTGATTCTTTACAAAAGGATAAAAGAAATTATATTTCAATGTTATTAAGTTTAATTAAAGACAAAAGTCTTTTTATAAAATCACTTTATAAACATTCATTTTTTGAACTTCAATCAATTAATTTTTTTATTTTTTTAATATATATTACTTTTATTTTATCATTCAATGTTCTTCTTTTTAGTGAAAATTATATTTCAGAAAAATTTATAAATAATAAAATTTCATCAATTTCAAATTTTAAGAAAATATTTTTTTCTAGCCTTTTTAATATGATTTTAATAAAATTTATTTCAATATTTAATGATTATTCAATAATTTTAAATAAAATAATTTATGAATATCATGGAAATAGTAATTTTAAATTTATTGCTTTAAAGAATTTAGATATTCAAAAATTCAAAATTAGAACTTTCTTATTTATTAATTTAATAATTTCAATTGGATTATTATATTTTGTTTCTGCATTTTGTGCTTTATATCAAAAAACTCAATTTTATTTATTTTTAGGAACTATTTTTAGTATTTTTTTTTCATATGGAATTTTTTTATTTTTATGTATTATTATATCAATTTTAAGATTTATATCATTACGTAAAAAATATGAATATATTTATTACTTTTCTTCATTCTTAAGGCAAGTAATTTAAATTAAATTAAAAAAATAACTGAGTAATAATATAAATAAAAAAAATAAATTTGTAAATTATTTATTATAAACAGGATTAGAATAATTTTAATTTTTTACTTTAAAAAATTACTTAACCAATAATATTATTTCCATTACTTTGTAATCTTCCACTCAACATTCTTCTTTTATCCCTTATTTCATATTCTCCAGTAATTGGATTTGAACTTAAATTTGACTTATCTCCAATAGAATAATTTTTTTGACTATATGGATTAAATTCCATATTTTCATATAGTCTTTTTTTATCTTTAAAAATATTATTTTGAGAATATAAAATATCTCCTTTTCTATCATATTCTTTTTTTCTATTAATTTGAGCATCTAATGATTCTTTATATTCTCTTTGTCTTCTTGCTCTTGCATAAGCAGAATTATCAAAAGGATCATCTTTATAATTTTCTATATTTTGATTTTGAAAATTATCTTTTGTTATTGTTTCTATATTTTGATTTTGATATTTATTATAATTATTTATTTCTGTATTATAATTATTATTATTTAATTGATAATTTGAATTATTTATTTGTTTTTTATTAAACATATCTGGATGTTTTTTTGGATTAAATCCAGCTGGATATTGTTTATATAATGGAATATTTTCACTATTTTCATTTTTGTTATTTGTATTTATTTCATTTTGATTATTTTGATTTTGATATTGTTGATTTCTATTTTGATTTAATTTTTCTATGTAATTATTAAAATTTCTATATTCATTTTCTGTTAGTGGATTATTTATTTCATTATTTATTCTATTATCGTAATTTCCTGTTGGGTAATTATATTTTAAATTTTGAATATTTTCTATTTTTCGAGGAGGTAAATTTTCATAATTGTTAAGTTGATAATTATTATTATATAATTCATTATATTCTTGTCTTGGATTTAAATAATTTGATTCTTCTTTTTTTTGTAAATTTTTATTATATATTTCACCAGTTAAAATATTATATCCATGACTTAATCCTCTTTGATTCATTCTTCCTTTTTCATATAAACTTTTTATTCCTGTCAGTGAATTTAAATTTTCTTTATTATTTATTTGAGAAAAATTATTATTAATATTATTATTTATTGTTGTAGGAATATTATTATTATTATTATTATTAATATTATTCACTAATCTATTTGGAATATTATAATTAATATTTTCATTTGGATAAATATTATTATTAATATTATCATTAATTGATGTCGGAATATTATTTATATTATAATTTATTTTTTCATTTGGATAAATATTATTATTAATATTATCATTTATTGTTGTCGGCATATTATTCATATTATAATTAATATTTTCATTTGGATAAATATTATTTTGATAATATGAAGTTGGATATTGAGAAGGCATTGTTTCAAATCTTTTTGGATTTTCTAAATTTTGTTTTTCTTTAAGTAAATTTTGATATTCTTCAAATTCTTGTTGTTTAATTTTTTTACGTTTTAATTCTAAAAGTTGTTTTTCTTTTTCTAAATCTGATTGTCTTTGAGGCATCATTTGTCTATTATAATTCATTTGAGATTCATATAAATTATTTTGCATTATATCACTATTGTTATTTTGATTTCTATAATGAAAATTATTTGAATATTTTTGAGGATCATTTGGAGTATAATCCATTATCAAAAAAAATAATTTTAAAATTTTAATTTTTTTTAAATTTAAAAACTTTAATTTTTTTTATTTTTAATAAAATAAAAAATATTTATAAATTTTATATAATCCATTAAAGATAATAACATTATTTATAATTTGAATTATAATTGTTTTGAAGAAAAATTGCTTTATTAACAATATCATTAATATCTTTAATTTCATTATATTCTCCAAAATTTTGAAAGAAATTCATAATATGAATAAAATCTAATTTCATTAATAAATCTTTATAATTAATAAATATTGCAACAATAAAAAAACATAAAAATTCTATTTTATTTTTTTCAGTAAAAATTCTATCCCATAAATTAATTAAAATATCAATTTTAAATTGTTGTGAAAAAATAACAAAAAACCATTTCATAATAAAAGAATCAATTTGTATTTTTTCATTATTAAAATGATTAAATAATTCAATATCAACACTTTCAAATATTTTTTTAATATAATTTATTTTCTTTGTAATTAATAATTGACTAAATCTTAAATTATTGTCTATATAAATAATTTTAAATTCATCCATTAAAGTTTCAAAAGAAAAATAAGAATCACTTTCAACAAAATTGATAATAAAAGGATTCTCATCTTTTTCAAATATATAATAAAGAATAAAAATTATTTCATTCATACCTTGAATATAATTTGTTTCAGGATGTTCTTTTGAATAAATAAATAATATTCTTTTTATAATATCAAAATTACTTTCATTTATATTTTTTCTTGATTTTAATTTTAAAAAATTAATTAAAGTTTGAGTTCTATTTAAATCTTTTTCTATTATATTTATAACTTTTTGTTCTTCTTTATTTAAATTATTTGGATAATTTACTAAGTTTTGTTTTTTTAATTGATTATATTTTTTTAAATTTTGTTCTGTTTTTTCTTTCCAATTTATTAAATTTGAACTTGGTAAAATTCCTATTAAACATTTCCATATCATAGGTCTTAAAAAGGAAATATCATCTGGAATTCCATTTAAAAATATTGTTTCTAAAATTTCATTTGTTATTTTATTTAATGAAATAAATTCAGATATTTCTACAAATAATTTAATATTTTCATTTTTTTTATTATCAGTTAAAAAATTATTGATTTTTTCAATTATATATTTGAAATATGGATTATCTTCATATATTTCTTTGAAAGATAATTCATCAAAAGATTCATTAATTGATTTTTCTTTTTTTATTCTGTTGATTAATATAAATGAAGATATTGATGTATTTTCTTCTTCAAATAAATTTCCTATTTTTTTATTGAACATTTTTTTTATTTATTTGATTTATAATTTTAAATATTTTATATTTAAAATATTCTTTTTTCCCAATTTCTTTTTTGATAAAAAAATAAATTTTTCCCCCAAAATTTAATTTTTATTAATAATAAATTTAGAAAAAAAATTTAATAAAATTATTCCTAAAAAGTTTCAACTAATTATAAATATTATAAAATTAAAAATATCAAAATGAAAGATTTAAAGTATCTCATAATTAATTCAGATTTCTTATCATCACCGACTCATTTAACAATAAACGAGAGAGGACAAACAAGAAAAAAAACTTTTTATGGAGGAATATTAAGTATAATATATATTTTAATATCATTTGGTTTTACAATATATTTCATAATAAGATTGTTAACAAGACAAGATGTTTCTGTAATGTATTCAAGGGAAATGGAAAATATAATTAATATAAATTATTCCAATAAATTACCTATTATGGTACGTTTAAGTGATTATTATAGAAAAGCAATAAATCCAGAAAAAATTTTTAATATAACAATGAAAATTTGTTATAGTTTACCTAGTAAAAAAATTGGTGAAAATACAATCGAATTTTTTGATGATGTTGTTTTAGAAAAATGTGATATAAATAAGCATTTTGGAGAATTTAAAGAACATTTTATTAATATATCAAATCTTGATACTTATTTCTGTCCTAGAGAAAGATTAAGTAATCAAACAATATTTGGTGTTTATGGTGACTTCAATAATTTTTCTTTTTATAATTTTTATTTTACATTATGTTCAAAAAAGGAAAATATAAATTGTTATTATCCTGAAACAATACATGAAAAACTTGTAAATTCATATTTAGATTTTATATATATAGATTATTCAATAGATAATTTACAAAAGGAATCATTTAAAAAAATTGTAATTAAATCAGAAAGATTAATGATATCTTCATCTATATATAAAAAAATTTATTTGTATTTAAAAAAAGTGAGATATATAAGTGATTATGGTTTAATTTTAACTAGTAATAAAGAAGAAGAATTTCATCAATTTGATTCATTAAGATTTTATACTGATTTAAGAGATATAGATAATATGATTTATTCAAATGAAAAAGGAACTTTTCTTACTTTAAGTATTGGAAATTCAGGAGAAGTTTCAGTTTATAATAGAAAATATTTTAAATTACAAGATTATTTAGCTAATATTTCTGGAATTATTAAATGTTTTACTATTATTTTTAAAATTTTGAATTCTAATAATTCAAAGAATAATTTTTATAAAAAATTAATTAAAGATTTTTTTATAGAAAATAAAAGTCAAAAGAATGGTAAAAATATAACAACTCAAACTTCAGTTTTAAATAATTCTGATAATCTTTTATTAAAAAATATAAATAAAAGATCTCCTGTTCAAGAACATAAAATTATATGTGTTAATAATGTAAAACTCAAAGAAAAAGAAAATATTGATAAAAAATTTAGATTTACTATTTTACCATTAAGATTTGCAATTCAGAAAAAAGAAGATTTAGAAATTATTAAATGGATTATTAAAACTATAAATAATAAAATGAATTTAATAGAAATTTTAAAAAAGTTGGAAATAATTGAAAAATTAAGAAATGATTTTTTAAATATTCAGTCTTCCCCTAAAAATTTATTTCTTAAAAGTATAAATCTGAAAGAAGAAACTATAAATAAAAAATTAAACAATAATTATATATATTCAGATGATATACAAAGTAAGGTAGCAGAAACAAAATTAGATTATCAGAAGTAACATGTATAATTTTTCTATGATACATGTAAATAGAGAATTCTGATAATTTTAGTATTAAATAATTTTAATATGTGGTGTTTAAATTTATTATGAAAATGTTAAAATATTTTATTATTTAATTCTTGATTTTATAATATTATTTTCCTATAAGTGTTTTAGAAAAATTCATGTGTTTCTTTCTAACATTTTTAATTTAATTAATTTACTCCTTTCTAAAGTTGTTTATTGAAAGATTATACATTCTAAATTTATATTATATTATTACTTTCTTTAAATCATAACTAATAAATTTACACACTTTATTTATATTTTTATAATTTTATTTTACTTTCTACTATTATAATAATATTACAGGCTAAAAATAAAATTTCAAATCTACACACTGATAATTAAAAATATAATTACAGGCTAAAATAAAAAATTTAATTATACTTTCTTATATATAAAATAAAATATAATACTGTCTAAATGATTATAAAACAAAATACATCAGAACACTACATTTTAACAAAAATTTACAATCTAAATAATATATTTCTCTAATACTATCTATATAAATTAATTAATTAATGTACTTTCTAAAAAATTAAATTTTTATAGTTACTTCCTTTATATTAATTTGTTATTGATACACCCTTTAATTGATTGAAAATAATATAATACTTTCTATAATTAATATATGAATTTTAACCCATTATAATTGATTAAAAATTATCTTATTTTCTATAATCAATAATAATAAAATTTACTGTCTATTAATACATTAATTGATCATTTTATAATTTTACATCCTAATATTATATAATTAGTTTATACAGGCTATTTTTATTATAATAGTTTTTCACTTTCTAATATTTAATATTTAATTTTTAATCTTTACTAACTAATAATTAATAATATCCATTTACTCCCTAAAATCATTAATAATTTTATCGTATAATCAAAATATATATTAAATAATAATTTTACTCCCAGTAAATTATAAAAAAAATTTATTACCCACTACTGTTGTAAATATAAATTACACCCTAAATTCGTAAATAAAAATTATTTAATTTCTAAAAAATATTTATCATTTTATTTTACTAACTATATGACAATTAATATAATATTACTCCCTATAATAAATAATAATGAATTACACCCTAAAATTTTATTTATAATATACACCCTTAATATATTATAAATAATTTTTACAGACTAAAATTAAATAAATAATTTATTATACTGGCTAAAGAATTTAAAAATATTGTTACATACTATTTTTAATATAGAATTTTACCCACTTTTTATATTATATAAAAATTTTTAACTAACTAAATAATAAATAATAATATTATACTTCCTATAAATTTATTATAATTTCATCTTACTGGCTGTAATTTATTTAATATATAATTTTACTTCCTTTAATATAAATTTTATGATTTTACATACTATTTTTAAAAAAAATATTACTTTCTATAAATTAATTAAACAATTATTACTCCCTATTTTTATAATTTTTTTACTTTCTTTTTTTAATCAATTTTAATTTTACATACTTAATAATTATAGTCAATCTTACATACTATAATTATTATTTTAAGATTTTTACTTGCTAATTTAATATTATATTTTTTCTTACATACTAAAATTATATTATAATTACATGCTATTTATTATATTTTAATTATATACACACTAATTTTAAAAAAATATAACATGTTTACTTTCTAAAAATTTAAAAAGTAAAGTAAACTTTCTACATTGTTATTATTATATTATAATACGCACTTAAAATAATTAAATAATTATACTCTAAAAAATTGATTTTTATTTTTTTAATACCTTAGTTCCCATTTATATTTGAATATTTTTGTATTCTCTAATACACTTTTTTCATTTGGCTTTTCCTGACTTATGACTAAATTATCTTTATTATTATATTCGATATTATCTTTATTTTCTTCAATTTTAATTGTTAAATATTTTTTGATATCAAAATCAAATATATTTTTATTATTATCAACAATATTTTTAATCTCTTCTTCAACATAAATTGGACTTGAAAATAAGCTTGTAACAAAATTACTTTCAGGAATATTTTTCCAATCTTTAATTTCCTTTGGAACTTTACTTTTATATTTACCTAAATAATTCATTTTAATATAAACAAAATCATATTTTGATTCTCCAATTTTATAAACTTCTGAAATTTCATAACAAGAATAAGGGAAAAATAAAATTTCTTTTTTTTCTGGATAAAAAGAAATATTACTTATATCTGTATTAGTTGCATTTTCTTTATCAAAATTCTCATTTCCTTCATCAATTTCAAATAATACTAATTCTTCATTTTCATTTATATTATTTTTATTATTATTTAAATATTCCAAAACAATATTTTCATCTAAAGTAAATGTAACAAAAGTTTTAGTAAAACAAATAAAATTTGGAATATCAATATTTTTTTTATCTGAATTTATTATTTTATTTAATTCATCTTTTAATATTATTCCTCCACGATATAATTTTTGATTTAAAAATGGTTCAATATTATTTTTATTTAATCCATCATATAAAACTTGAGTAAAAAGTCCATATTTATTTTCAGTTTTATTTTTAAGATTTTCATTTATTAATTTTGAAAAATCAGAACATGAATATAATCTTAACCAATATTTAATTAATAATTCAATTGGTGTATTATAAAGAAAAGTTAAACTTAATAAATCATTTATAATTTTATTTTTAGATTGAAATTGATTTTGAAGAAATTTATTAAATTCAATTATATCTTCTATTTTAGGTTCTGTTAAAGTAATTAATTTATGATAATATAAAGGGAGAATTAATTGATTTTTATTTTCTATCTTTTCATAATAAAAACGAGAATCATTTGAAAAATATTCCAATATTTCATCTTTTTCTATTTCTTGTTTTAACAATAAAAAATCATCAAAAATATTTTTTATATCATAAAATGGAAAATCTTTATATTCTAAATTTATTTGATCTTTTGTTTTTATATTTGTATAGATATACACTTTTGGTATTATAAATAAATTTGGAATTATAGTTGAAATTAATTTATAAAATTCTTCTATTAATTCTCCTGTTACAATTATTATTGTTTCTATAAATTTATATGATAATAGTTTTTCTTTCATTTTTTCAAGATCATCAAAAATAAAAATATTGTATATTTTTAAATATTCAAATTCTTTAATTTTTTCTTTATTTTCTCCATTATCAATATTTTTTTCAATCCAAAGTAAATTTTTCTTTAAATTTAAATTATTATTTAATTCTTTATTTTGATTATTTTTTTCTTCATTATTATTATTATTCATATCATTATTTAAATTTTTATTTAAATCATTATTATCATTTTCATTTGTTTCTTTATTTAATTTTTCATTTTCTTCATTATTTAAATTTTCTATTTTTTCATTGTTTTCTTTTATATCATTATTTGATTCTGTATTTAGATTATTATTTGTTTCAATATTTAGATTAGTGTTTGAATTATCATTTATTTCTGTTTCCTTTTTTTCTTCATTTAGATTTAATTCTTTATGTTCACTTTCTATTGACATAATTTAAATTAAAAAAATTAATTATTATTGAAAAAAGTTATTTTTAAAAAAAATTAATTTTATATTATTTTTAATAATTCTATTTTAATTATGTATTTTTATTAATATGAATTAAATACTTAATTAAAAATAAAATCTGTAAAAAATATATTATTATCAATATCATCAATTATTGATTTATAATACTATTACATAAACAACCAATATTCATTAATTATAAAACAAAATGACTAATAAAAAACAAAAAAAAAAACATAAACCTTTAAAAACCCATATTCTAAAATATAAAAATTCCAAATACAAAAAAAATAAAAACAAATTTTTTTACTATATAAAAAAAAATTAAAACTAAATTAAAAATAAAATCCCAAATGTCTAAAGAAGAAAACAATCTTTCAACCTCACAAAAAATAGAAGAAACAGTTCTTCAATCACCAGCAATTCAACCCTTACAAAATGAAGATAATAATGAGAAAGTAGAACCAGTTCCAATAATAGAATCACAAAATGCAAAAAAAACAGAAGAAGATATTAAACCATTACCAATATTAAAAGAACATGTATCAGATTCATCAATATTAGGAGCTACAAGTATGTTAACTAATATATGTTTAGGTACTACTATATTTACATTTGCAGTTAGAGCAAAACAATTTGGATTAATATGGTTAATTATAGCTACTATATTTTGTGGTGCTGTTAATTATTGGACAATATTAAGGGCAGTTATGGCAAGTAAACCTATGAAAGAAAATGATTATTCTGAAATTACTGAAAAATTATTAGGAAGAAAAGCAAGATTAATATTAAATTTTTTAATTATATTATATTCATATGCATTAGTAATGTGTTTTATTGCACTTATGTTTCCTTTATTTGGTAGATTTGTTCAACATGTTGGTTATAGAAATAAATATAATACATATGATGAATTTGCTCATGATATATGGAATAAACCTTATGTTAAATTTCCATTTTTTATTATATTAGCATTTTTACAAAGTTTAGTATGTTTAATTAAAGATATTAATAAATTAAATTTTTCAGCTTATATTGGAGTTGGTGCTTGTATGTATACTTTATTAGTAGTTACTATTCAATGTAAATCATATTATAATCATTATAAAAAAACAGAATATATTAAAGAAGATAAATCTACTCATCCAAATTGGTCTGATTTATCACAAGCATTTACTTCTGATTTACATTTTTTTAAAGGAATGGCTAGTTTATTTACAGCATATTCATGTGTTACTGGTGTATATCCAGTTTATGGAGGTTTTAAACATCAAAAAAGTGGTTTTCATAAAATGAAATTATCTACATTATTTTCTGTTATTTTAGTTACTTTATTACATATACTTTCTATTACTGTTGCATTTTTAACTGAACCTATTTATCCTGAAGATATTATTATTTATAGAAAAACTAAAGATAATGGTAAAGATATATTAATGAATATTGCTAAATTTGCTATTGCTTGGAGTTTATTTTTTTCTCTACCTGGTTATTATTTTGGTTTAAGATTATCTATTGCTAATTCTTTTACTCAAGGTAAAATTTCTAATAGATTTAATTATTTACTAACTTTTATATCTTTATATGTTTGTGCTTTTATTGCTGCTGTTTATGATAAGATATTAAATTATTTAAGTTATGTTGGTGGTTTCTTTTCTTGTTTTATTTGTTATTTATTTCCTATTTTATTATATATTAAAACTACTGGAAAGCCTATTACTTATTGGAAAAATTTAATTGAATTTATTGGAGCTATTCTACTTTGTGTTGTTGGAGTTACTGCTGGTATTTTAACTATAAGAGATGATATTAATGGAAAATAATGTAAATATTGATTATTCAATTTACTTTATTTTATCTTTATTTTTATATATAAGAGTCATTTAATTTTTATTTATGGTTCTATTTTAAAAAAAGATTTATATTTTATCTTTATTTTTATCTATAAGAGTCATTTATTTTTTATAACTTCTTTATGATTCTATTTTAATAAATGATTTATAG
>JAEEGL016807849.1_pt1 | contig 18324 bp, 26 predicted proteins | sample 9134231 | NCBI WGS metagenome assembly JAEEGL01 (sample SAMN16246548, study PRJNA631951) | gut metagenome | biome: gut microbiome; feature: rumen; material: fiber-attached | host: Bos | place: Iran: Karaj | collected 2018-10 | reverse complement strand
TTGGCTTATGAAGATTTATTATCATAGGCTCTTGGTACTGATAAATTAGAAGAATATAAAGAAAAAATGGATACGGCAGAAGCTTCAACAAGTTAGCTTATAGCACAAATAAGAGTTGGAATGGTTCCTGCCGATCAATTATTATCAACATTAGATCAAATTCTTAATGATGAAGATACAACAGTTATATAGAAAGTAAGACTTTTAACAGAAGAATTACAAAAAGGCGAAATTACAGCAAAAGATTTTCTTGATAGAACAAAAGATCTTTTTACTACTCAAGAACAATTAGGTTATATTTTAAGTAGTGGAACTCCTACAGATGCTAAAGGTGCTGAGGGTCAATTTTCTGGTCTTTTGGAATTATTTAATTCTGGTGATTTAACAATATCTCAGAGTAAAGCTGCCATGGACGGTATGACAGAAGCTATAAAAGTATTAAATGAAGAAAGTGCTTTAACTTCTGTTGAAATGAATCAATTTTATGATTCAGCTTTGAAAGTTGCTCAAATGGATGATTAGGATTTTACTCTTAATCAAAATATAGCACAACTTCAAGATATGCTTACCGCAGGCGCTATTGACATGGATAGATACCGCGAAGGTATTCAGCAACTTGTTGAATCATATGGCGAATGGGGCATGACTGCTGAAGAAGTTTATGGTAGATTAGTTGATATTGAAGTAAAACTTTATCAGCAAAACGGCACATTAGAAGATAATGCTGGGAATTTAGGTCGCCAATGTGCTTCAATGGAAAATTATCAAACTTTAATGAAATCTCTTATCAATAATCAGGCTTCTGAAGAAGCACAAATTAAAGCATCTAATGCCGCATTAGGTAAATTAGGTAGTCAATATGATAGTTGTAAGGATGCTTTAAAGAAACTTACTGTTGCTATGGAAAGTAATAATAAAGAACTCCAAAAGGCAGCAGAAAGTGAATTAAAACTTAGTGTCCGTGCCGAAGAAGCAGCTTCTACATATAGTCTTGAAGCTAAACAAATTAAAACTCTTGCTAAATCATATCAAGAATTAGCTAAACAAGGTGGCTCTGCTTATCAAGCAGCTGCTGATAATGAAGAAATTGCCGTTGATTTAGCTACAAGATATATTAACTTAAATAAAGGTGTAAAAAATCTCCAAGAAAATTGGGAAGATTATGAAGAAACACTTAATGAATTAGTAGCTTCTAAAGATAGTGTTGAAGCTATGAATAGTGTTTTCTTTGATCATCAAGATGCTTTAAATGGTATTCAAACTGCTATGGCTCAGGTATTAAATATCTCTGATCCAACTTCTATTAGTTTCCAATTCTTAGCAGATAACGCCGATTTAGTTCGTCAAGCTATGGAAGGTGATAGTGCGGCAGTAGCAGAACTCCAAGCTAGAATGGCAGAAGATTTCATCATGAACTTAGAAATTAATGATGAAGATTTTTATAATGCTTTGAATATGACTAAATCAGAATACCTGAATTGGATAAATACTCTTCCTCCTGGAGAATTAGATGCTGATGATACTTTGTTCCTTGAAAAATTAGCAAATTTAATGCTTCAATCTGGCTATACAGTAGATCAAATTGAAGACTATTTTGCTGGTTGCGGTATTGATGTAGATTTTGAAGAATTATATGATGAATTAGATACTGTCACAGATAAAGCAGAAGAAACAGCTGTAAATTCAACAAATACTATTGCTAATGCTTATAATGCTTTAAGTCAATTCTTACCAGAAAAAGTTAAACAAATGACTGATAAAGTCGCGCAAGCGATGGGAATTGATACTGAAATGACAAGTCAAACAGCGACTCAAGAAGATAATAGCACTTTTTATGGTGTTCAAGCTTCTACTGAGCCTGTTCCATATGAAGTTCAAGTTCCTCGCTATCATTTCTCAGCTTCTTAGGATGGAATTACTTATACAGCAGATACAGCAACATTAAAAATGAATTATTCTAATATTACTGCTACTCCAGTTCCAGTGCCAGTAAAAGAAACTCAACAGAAAACTGCTTCTGCTTTGAGAGTTAAAACTGCTAATAAGACTTATGGTGGTAATATTTCTCATGTAAACTCAACTGGTGGTAATAAGAGAACATCTACTCCAAGTTCAAGTCCAAGTAGTAGGACTTCTACTCCAAGAGAAACAACACCAGCACATGTTAATCCTCCAACAGTAAAAGTTCATGATACAAAGTTTAATGAGCGTAAAACTATTGATGACTATCAGCAAGATAAAGTTAGAAGAGAAACACCTAATAAGAAAGAGACTCCGGAAGAAGTTCATACTTCTAAGAAGAAATATTATAATGAGAGATATGAAAAAGATGCTACTTTTGAAGAAAAAGAATATGAAACAAAAGATAGTTCAATTTATAAACAATTTGATGATGAAATTGAGCGTTACCACGATGTAAGTAATGCTCTTGAAAATATCAGTCATAAATTAGATGAAATTGATCAACGTAAAAATCGTGCATTTGGTAAAGCTCATTTAGATGCTTTAAATGATGAAAAAAATGCTCTTCAAGAATAGCTGAAACTTCAAGAATAGTATGTCAATGAGATGGGCCAACGTAGTGGCGAATTAAGACAAAGGCTTGAACAAAGAGGATATACTTTTGATGAAGATGGTTCTATTTCTAATTATGCGCCACAAACAGAACAAAACATTATAAATTATAATTTAGGAAAAGAAAAAGCCGTTGAATAGCGTAATAAAAATAAAGAAAGATGGAATAAAGCATATAGTGAAGCATATGAGGCTCGTAATCAGGCTTATAAAGAAATAACAGATAAATATAATGCCGCAATGCAAAAAGAAACTGAAAGATATAATACTTCAGTTGGAAAAGCAGATGATATTCGCAATGCTGCAGATAAAGCAGCAATAGCAAAATATAATAAAGGACTTGAACAATTAGCAGTTAATACTAAATTCAATGCTGATAGTGCCGCAAATAGTGAATATCTGGCAACAATGAAGAAAGCTGTTAATACTTATAATAAAGCTGTTACAGAAGCTGAAACGGCAAGAGAAAATGCTTTAAGTCAGGCTGAATCCAATAGAATGAGAGATTTAACAGATGCTTATAATCGTTATATTGAAGGCGGCAATAAAGATGCTTATGACGATATAGTTAGCACTATTGAAAACGCTTATAGTAATGCGGTATCTCTTGCTGAGAATGTTTATTCTAATTCTATGGATAAAGCGGCAGATCAATTTGATAAAGTAAAAACTAAAGCTGATAATAAATTAAAAGAAGCTAATGAAGATAATAAAGAAGCCTATGATTTAGCCGTTACAGAACTTGGTTCAACATTATCAAAAGAATTGGCTGATAATAAAAGAATTCATACAGAAAGTATAGAAGTAGCACAAGAAGTTTTTGATGATAATACTCATCAAATAAAAGAAGATATGTAGGACGCTCAAGATTTAGTAGACGCTCAATTAGAAACAGCAACTGACGCGGCAGATAAAGAACTTGAACGAGCTGATAGAATAGTTGAAATAGCCGAAGAAGGTGTTGAAAATACTTACGATTCTACTGAAAATATGAGACAAGAGTATGAATCTTTACAAGATGAAATTCAAAATGCTATGTTGAGCGCACAAGAACTTCGTAATAAGATTTATGATAATGCACTTGAAGTTATTGATTATACATTAGATCTTAAAGTTAGAATTTCTAATGAAGTTATGGCAGCATTAGAAGCATATCTTTCTGCTCTTGGAGATAGAGCTGATAAAGCAGCAGATCGTATTACTAATTTAGCTTCTCAAATGGGGCAATTTGCTTATCAAGTAGGAGAAACTAGAACTGCTATTGCCGACTTACTCAACTCTACTGGAAATATAGATTAGGCTATAATTGATAGATTAATGAGTGGTAGTGAAGCAAGTGTTGATGATTTGAATGCTCTTATTGCCGGTGATTTATTTACAGAAGGTAAAATTGCTCAATTAGAAAAATATCGTGATTCATTAGTTTCTCTTATTAATGAACAACGTAATTTGAAAGAGCAAATGTTCAGCAATATAGAATCTGCTTTTAATGAATATCAGGATAGTCTTGATCGTCAAATACAAAGAATAACTCATTTGACAAAAATTACAGATACTTATAAAAATATTATAGGTATTATAGGTAAGAGAACTCTTGATGCTACTGGACAAGTTAGTGAATTATTAGCACGTCAAACATTTGAATCTCAGCGTAGACAAACTGAAACTTATAAAACAATTCTTGATGAAATTGATAGTAATTTGGCTGATATGAAATATAAACAAAGTCAATATGATCTTGATAGTGAGATGTATAAAGATTTCCAAGAGAAGATTGATGCGATGGAAGATAAAAGACGGTCAGCTCAGGAAAATTGGTTATCATCTTGGGAAGCTGAGATGCAATCAGCATCAGATTATTACGCAAATGCAATTGATACTATTACAATGGCATTTGAAACGAGTATTGCTGGTATAATTGGTTCTTTAGATCAATTACAAGCTGAGATGGATCGTCAAAAACAAATTGCTGATGTATATGTTGAAGATTATGAAAAGATTTATCAGTTGAATAAACTTAATCGTGATATAGAAGATGCAATCAATGATAGTGATCGTGTAAAGAATAAGCAACAATTAAAGAAATTACAAGATCAAATAAATCAAGCTAGTGCCGATGGTGTAAAATTATCTCAATATGATTTAGATGTATTGCGTAAAAAATTTGAACTTGAAATTGCTCGTAATGAACTTGAAGAAAGTAAAAATGCTAAATCACAAGTTAGAATGATGCGTGATGCTGAAGGTAATTATGGTTATGTTTATACTGCTGACGCAAATGCCGTAGCTGATGCCGAGCAATCATATGAGGATAAATTACACGAATTACAAGTTTTGAATACTGAGTATATCAAACAATTAGAGGATAACTATTTACAGTTACAACAAAATGTTCGTGATCAAATTGCTAACCTTGATATAACTCAATTCGCTACTGAGGAAGAATATCTTGCCGAAGTAGATAGAATTCAATCGGCGGCATTAGAATTACAAAAGAGATATGGTCAACAAATGGATAATGCTATAAATAACAATCGTGATTTATATGAAAATGATTGGGCAACTTATAGTAGATTAACTGGATATAAAATTTCTCTTGATGAAGAATATCTTGATAAGTTTACTGAAACTCAATATTCTGTTTTAACTGGATATAAGAGTATGGAAGAAGCCTCTACGGCATTTGCCAAGAGTTTAGAAGATGCTGTTGCGTCAGTAACTTTGGCATATGAACAAACTCGTGCTATGCAACAAACAGCAATGAATGATGGGGCAACTTCTATGAAAGAATTTGCTGAGAGTGCTACAAATGCTACTAATGAAGTAGGTAAACAAACTTAGGCACTTGCCACAGAAGCAAAAGATTTATCTGAAAAATATAGAGACGCTTTTAGTGAAATTGCTGATAAAGCAAAAGATTTTGCTGATAATTATACAAAGAATATTCAACCAGCTATTGATAAGAGCCTTGAATTATTAAATGTAATTTCTCAAATTATTGAAAAACAAGCGGGCATGAATGATGAAACTTCTTCTTCTACTACTGGAGGTCAAACATCAGGAACTACTGCTTCTGGAGTGACTTGGACGGCTTTCCAATCTGTTGGTCAAGCTATTGATGCTACATCTAAAGGTTTTCAAAATCCAAAGTATAGTGAATATTTACCATATATTGCGGCTCTTTTAAGATTTGATGAAGATACTAATTTTGGTGGTTGGGGAGACGTTAATAGTAGAGCAGCTAGACTTGAAGAAGTATTTGGTGAAGGTGCAGCAGACGATATTAATAGATATTTAGCTAAATATGGTGATGAATTGGCTACTTATCGTTCAATTATGAATGAAAAAGGAACCGCTGAAAGATATTCTTATGAAAGATTAAAGAGAATTGTAAAATTTGATACTGGCGGATATACAGGTGAGTGGGCGTCTAATTTAGGAAGACTTGCTTTATTACACGAAAAAGAATTAGTTCTAAATAAAGAAGATACTGCAAATCTTTTAACTGCAGTTGATATGATTAGAAATATAGCACAAGTAATTGATTTGAATGCTCGCTCTACAAGTCAAGCAATGAGTTCAGCATTTAGTGCTGGATTAGTCCAAGAGACAAATAGAAACTTTGAGCAAGATGTTCATATTACTGCTGAATTCCCGAATGCGACAGATCGTGATGAAATTATTGCTGCATTTGATAATCTTACTAACCTTGCTTATCAATTAGCAGGACAACAATGATTGAAATGAGCTGAGATATTTATCTCGGCTCATTTTTTTATTTGGGCGATATAGGATATTTGACCCTGCCGAAAAATTATGATATAATAGAACTGGAGAGAAAGGAGGCCGTATATGGCAAGTAGTCAAACAATAGCCGAAGCCGTTGAAAATTCTCTAAATGCTTATAATATACTCTCAAAGAAGCATCTTGAGTCGGTTAGTTATGATACAACAGTTAAGGCAAAAATTGTTGATATTAAGAACCGGGATTTAGGTGAATATAAAGTAAATGACGGCACAAGTATTTATTATGCTTATTCCGATAAAACAGACTACTATAAAGGATAGACAGTTTGGGTGACTATTCCTAATGGGGACTACTCCCAATAGAAGTTTATTTAGGGTAAATATGTAGAAAGTGATAATTCAGAACCATACACATACACTTCTCCCTTAGATTCTTTTGTAGATATGACTTAGAACCTAATAGAACAAGGCATGGTAAACGAAACCGGCCTCATTGCGAATGGTTCAGTAAGAGAAATTACACTTTGGTCTATTTTCGGACGAGGATTAATTGGATATGATAGATTAGCTATTCAGGCAGGATTTAAATCTTGGCTGAAATCTTTAAATGTTCAGTCTGGTGAATATGGCTTACGATTAGATATTGTAGGTAATATGACTGGAACTTCTCAAACAGATGATAATCGTAAAATGTATCAAATATTTTTGAATACAAATGATTTTTACGGTGATGTATATAATTTTGAGACCTTTTATAATCAAGTAAAAGTTGTTGATATTTCTACAATAGATTGTATTGAAAGTATGTCTCTTGTATTTTATCAAAAGGATGATTTCCGTGATTCTTCAAGTGCTAGGGTTGCTACATCAACAATTAGTAATATTTGGGTTTCAAATCGTTATATTAGTCTTGGTTTTGATGCAAGTAGATTTACTTAGGATACAATATTATTGACATCAACAAGTAGTAAGACTTATGCTCCTTATTTAAGTGATAGGGCAAAGGCAGATTTTATTACTTCTTTAAATCCTGCCGCAGTTGAAAATTATGAAGAACTTGTTGAAAAAATTGAAAATGGTGATAAAGAAACAACAGCTAATTTACTTGGAGAATTAAATAAGAAAAATATGACGGTAAACTATATTCATATTGATGAAGATGGTAAGCCAGTTGTATATGGTCCGGGTGATACTTTACCAAATGGTTCTGTTATTCATTGGTATCATTATAAATTATAGAAGGATATAAATGATGAATTAGCCGGAAATTATTGGGAAGAAATGGCCCCATCAGTTGAAGACTATTTCGTAGTTAAAAACTTTTATCCAAATACTTCATTGGGAAGTGAAATGTTTAAAGTTATCATTGAAAATCCTTCAAAAGAAGAAATTGCTCGTGGTGTTTATAATGATGGATTATTTGGTAATTTATATACAGAAGAAAAAGCAAGTAATCAAAGTTATTATCAATGGGTAATGGCAGGATTAAATGCTCTTGAAAATGGAAAAGCAATAGCCGTATCTAAACTTTCAAGAAATGAAATATCTGCTACTGAACAAGCAATATATGATGAATATAAAGCTGCTTTAGCGGCAAGAGGCGTTACGGCAAATCAAGCCGCAGCGGATGATATAAATCAAGAATACCGCAAGAGACTTATGAACGTGAAATCTGATGCTTAGGCAGTAATTAGCCAATATAGCGAGATGTATAGTCAAATTGTTGGTATTATGGCAGAAACTGTTCTTTATTATAGTGATGTGCTTGTATTTACAAATGAAGAAGAAACTGTAAATGATTTATCATTACAACTTGTAAAAAGCCTTACTTTGGAAGTTGATGATGATTATAAGGGCAATTATCATATTTATGATGAACAGGGAAATATTATTAGTAAGCGTGAAAGCCAAAAGAAAAGAATTATAACTGCAAATTGGGAAAGAATTATTACTGGCGATTATGGTTCGTCTGGTATTGAAAGTATTGAATGGCGTATTCCTACTGTTAATACAATGATACAATATCCTGAAAAAGGTGTTGAATATACTGATTATGAAGAAATAAAATTTGATAATCAAATTGATTTTGAATCTTATCCATATAATTTATATCGTAAAAAATTAGATTCAGATACTGATTATATATTAGTTACAGATAGGACAACAGATTATCGTCAAACTTTTTATAAAAGAAGTATTACTTCTTATACGCCAGATTCAAAAGGTAATGATTATTTTTCAATTAAGCGGCCTAGTAGAGAATTTAAAGAATATATGCCAGACACAGAAGAACCTTCATCAAGCGGGCAAGTATTCAGAATCAAAGATTTTTATAATGAAAATTTTGTAAATAATACTATTAAATGTATTGTTCGTAAAAATAATCTTGATTATGAAGCAGAATTAACTCTTACATTTGGACCTTCTGGAACAGCAGGAACTGATTTTACTTTTGAGTTAGAGTTTGCCGATAAAATACCAGCTTTAACATTAGGTAATTCAAGAATTACAGTTATTCCTCACTTATATAATTATGAGAATAAAGATGTAATTGAAAATTATTTAAGTAGTTTAGAGTATGGTTGGCATTCACCGCTTGAACCAAATAATATTGTTATAGATCAAAGTAATCTTAATCTAAATAAAGGCAAGATTACAATTAGTATAACAAATCAAAATACAATAGAAGATTTACGCTATTATATTTTAGGAGCAAAAGTTAAAGTTTCTACTTTGAATAATAAAGAAGTTTATTTATATACTTATAAACCCGTGCCCGTGAGATTAGATGACGGTTTTATAAGTATAGATGGTGCTGATAGAGTTTGTTATAATTCAGCCGGCACGAATCCTTCTTATTATAAAGATCCTTATAAGATTTATACTTATAAAAATCAAGCAACTACTGAAATATCAGATGTTAGCTGGCAGATAAGTCTTGGAGAAGAATTAAATGGTTTAACACCTGATCCAAATTTTTATCCTATACTTTCTGATTAGTATGCTTTAATTCCGCCTTCTGTTTATATAAAAGAAAATGGTCGTGAAGTGGCGGTAGAATGTATTCAAGATGGTTAGATAGTTTGGACTCAGCCAATATATATTTATCAAAATGAGTATTCATCAGCACTATTGAACTCTTGGGATGGTAGCTTGACTTTTGATGAAGAAAATGGTATAATTTTATCAAGAACAGTAGGTGCTGGTAGTAAAGATAATAGAAATCGTTATAAGGGTGTTATTATGGGTGATGTAGCCCAAGTTGATAATACTCCTATATATGGTTTATATGGTTATAGCGAAGGCGTCCAAAGTTTTGGTTTTAAAATTGATGGAACTGCCTTTATGGGTAAATCTGGAAAAGGTCAAATTAACTTTAACGGCAATTCAGGATAGATTTCAAGTTTATCAAGAAATGTATCTGCCGAAAAAGGTGAAGGTATGTTAATTGATCTTGATGATGGATTTATTGATATTAAAGGTTCTGAAATCACAAATATTAAACGTATTAGTGATGGAACATTATTAACTGTTAATGAAGCATTATCAGAATATCAATCTCAATTAGAATCTGCTCAAAATAGTTATGAAGAAAAAATAGCAAGAATGCATATTTGGGATGAGATGGATGATATTCAGTTGCTTGAAAATCAAAAAGTTGAATATGAACAAAGTATAAGTGATATTACTAGGTTCTTTAATGAAATGATATAGGATGTTACAGAAGAAGAAAAATTAAAATATTTACGAGATAATGATTTAACTTATCTCATAAATAATGATGATTATATTCCTGTATATGAAAGTAATAGAACTGGGGTTCATATTTCGACAGTTAATCCATATTTTACTATCACTTCTGGAAATGCAAAAGATTTAATTCATATTGCTGATGATGAATATTATTTACAAACTGATGATTTTAAATCTGAATCTGAATATGAAGTAGTAGAAGATGAATAGGGTAATATTATTGAACATCAAGGCCGAGGATTAAAAATTAATCTTAAAGGCGGTCAAGATGAAACTGGTTATATTGAAGGATATAATTTTAAATTAAAGGGCGTAAATAGCGCTGATAATAAATTTAATGGTTCGTTCTTTGAATTGAACAGTAGCGGGCAACCATTTTTACAAGTTCATTATAAAAATGATGGACGAGATAATGATACAATGGTTCAAGATTTGAGATTAAGAGAATATCTGGGAGAAAATGAAGTTCTTGAAAAAGACCTTATAAATATTTCAGATTCTGGTTTCTTTTTACAAAGTCATAATTACTTTAATTGTGAATTTAATAAATCTCAAATATCTGGATATAGAAAACACGAAATTGACCCTACAAAAGCTGGAGATGGTTTTAAATTAGATTTAGTTAATGGTTTAATGGAAGGCCATAACTTTGATATAATTGCTGTTAATTCTAAATATACAGTAACGAATGGCGTTATTAAATATGATGCAAATGCCGGTTCTTATCTTATGATGAGTTCAGGCGGGGACCCTTATTTTAGAATACATTATCAATATATTGGAGATAATACTGAAAATCCAGTGGCTTATAGTGATTATACTAAGTGGGATATCATTACTAATAAAGGCGTTTATGTAAATAAAAATGTAGATCTTGTAAATATATCTAATTCGGCTTTTGATATTTATTCAAGAGACTTCCAAGAGCCAGGTAAAACTGGTGTATATCAAGACGAATTAGATAGAAGAGTATATCATACTTTATCAGGAACGGTAGGAAAAGGTCTTCATCTTGATTTAAGTGGAAATAAAGTCATAGGTCAATACAACGCAGGAAATGATATACAAGGTTCTATTTTGGAAGCATACAGCTTTTTATTAGATGCTTATAGACCTGGTTTAATTACACAAATTCCTTCGGCTTGTATAAAAATTAATTCTGCTGCGACAGGAACTACAACTCATGAAACTATAACTACTTATATTCCAAATTATGATTATTTAGATGCTAATCCAAGTGACACAACAACAGCTTAGAGCATTTAGAATTATATAAATAATTGTATTGATCCTTCAACAGGAGATTTTAAATCAGGGCTAAGTAATTCTGATAAAGAAACATTTAATTCTATTACTGGAAATTATCCAAATACAAATAAAAAAATTGCGAGAGTAACTACTACTATCGGAGATTATCCATTAATGATAGGTAGCTTATTTTCAGTTAATTGGGATGGTAGAACTACGACCGGATGGCTTAAAGCTATGGGTGGTGAAATTGGACCATATCATTTAACTATGAAGGCTTTATATACTAATAATGGTGTTTTAGCTAATGGAAAAGAGTTCTATAATAGTAGTGGAAATGCTGTAACAGAACCTACACCTCACGGAGTTTATTTAGGTGAAGATGGTTTTAGCGTTAGAAATAAATTTGTTATTTATAAAAATCCTATAAATAGAAGAGCTGTTATAGGTAAAGATAGTCAAGGTAATGATATTTATAATGATAACAAAAATATTACTCACGCGATGCGTTATCCTACAAAGAATTTTAATGATGATGGCACTGTTGAATATGCAACAACTTATGATTTTGTTACTTCTGGTTATTATGGAGATGACGATGAAGAAGTTAATACTTATTTTATAGATGGTTAGAAATACGATCAAGTCTTTAAAACATCAGCAGGTAATATTTATGCTTTACGAAATTTAACGATGTATTTAAGAGGTGCTTCTGTCTTAAATGGAAAAACTGCTATAAATGGAAATACTTATATATTTGGAAAACTTCAAGTTGGAGAATATAATAATTTAAAAAATATTGGCGAAACTTTTGATCAAACCAATAATTATGCTACATTTTATGCTAATACAACTGTATTTGGTATTTTTAGAACTACCGGTAAAACTTATCTTGGTGATAAAACTGCTAAATGGGTTAATAAACAAGCTCTTTTACGAGATGATACTAGAAATGAAATTGATAATGATCGTTTAGGAGTAGTAATTTATCGTAACACTTATATAGCAGGATTCGCTAAAATTGGTGGAGGATTAGTTGTAGGTGATGCTGATAAAATTGATGGTAATACTTCATATGATAGTGTAGAATTAAATAGTGATTTTACTGCTTATGTAAGAAATGCTAAATTTTATGGAGATATGGAAGTTGCGGCAGGATTTGTAGCAGGATCGTTAAACGAAGAAGGCCCATATGATTCTAAATTCCGTAAAATTCCTTGGATAGATGTTGGTAATAGTACTATATCTGAAAAGAATGGTTCAGGTATTCAATCTAAATATATTTTCTTAGGAAGAGCAAAAGCTGATGGAACTGATGTTGTTAAAGAATCAGATTAGAGTTATTTATTAATTTATGCTAATACTTATCAATGGGGCGATTTGATTGCTGGTTATAGAGGCAGTAAAGTTGAATTATATGCTAATTCTACCGATGGTAGTTCAGCTGCTTTTATAAAAATGTCTTAGAATGGTGGCATTAAAATTCAAACAGGAAAAGGAAATCCTTTTGAACTTAAAACTGGTGGTGGTGATATTACTCTTGATGCTACTGCGGCAGATAACGGTGTTATTACTTTACAAGGTGGAAATAATGATAAGATAGTAATTCATCCCTCAAATGGAGTATCCATAACTTCTTCTGGTGGAGTTAGTATTACTGGAGGTACAGGTAATAGTATCTCTATGAATAAAGATGGAAGTTTATCTATTAGTGCTACTGGACTTACCAGTTTATCAGGTGGGAATAGTTCTATAAGTGTTTCTTCTACTGGTGTTAATATTAGTGCTTCAAGTTCAGCCAATGGTGTTACTATTGATGGCGGCAGTGATAAATATGGAGTAACAATCAAAGGCAGTGTGGCAATTTCTGGTGATTGTGATATAACTGGTAACGTAACTGCTGCAAACCTTAAATTAGATAATAGTGGTGTTTCTATGAATGATGTCAAGGATTATTCACCTGAATCATCTAATAATGGTTTATAGTTTAGAGGTAATGGTTCTAATGCAACTTTATGGTTAGGTAAATGGGTTGTAGAATCTGGTAATTTTTAGTCTGCTGCAGGAGACAGTCCGAAGATATGTTTAAATCCAGAAGAAGCAGCAATTTTATTTGGTGGAAAAACATTAGCTACAGCTACAAACTATATAGACGCACTTGGTAATGGAACTGCAGGTTCTGGTATTAGAATAAATGGTAGTACTTGGATAAAAGGAAGTTTTTATATAGCAAGTGATTTTGGTACTAACGCAACAACTTATTTTTAGGCTGATGCAACAGAAGTTACTTCTACAGTAGGTATAACATCAAGAGATACTATTTTGGTACAAGCGGCAGGGACCAGTGTAACAAATAAAGTAGAATTGACTACTGGCGGAAATATTACAGCAACTGGAAAAGGTGATATAGGAACAAGTTTATCTGTAAATACTAATGCTGGTATAGCTAGCACAGGTAGAGTTTTTGGAAAGTCGCTATATGTAAGTAGTAGCAATACTGTTGATAACAATGCAGGAGGAATAATTATACTTACTACCGGAATTGCACAATTAGGAACTTCAGATAATAAAGTTACTGTTACAATAAATGGTGAGCCATTAGGTAAATTAGCGTTTGTTGATGACATAAAAAAAAAGTTTAATTTGAATTTTTCTTATAAAAATTCAAGTGGAACTACATTATATATTACTTAGCTCAATTCAGCTAATTTTTATTAGTTATTACCTACTAATTAGAGAACGGCAATTTATAAAATAAAAAATACTCTTCCAACTCTTTATAAAAATCTTGCTGGTTGGCCAAATGCTTATACAGCTAATGGTACAACATTTTATACTGACGTTAAAAGTGGTAAAAGTATTTATCAATTATCAGGTTCTTCTAATAGTTATCATAGTTTACAAAGATTGAGTGGTTATAAATATTATGATATTACTACTCAAACAGAACTTTATTTAGATGGAGGAACATTATATATTTGGGATTATTATGAAGGAGATCAAAGATATTTTGGATATTCAACTGATTATATGAGGATTCCAGCTGCAGCTTATTATTATGATAATTATGTCAGTTACCCATTACGAGGTACTCGAATATATGATTCAATAGTAACTGTTCCTTCTTACTCTCAAGTATATGATCTTGATGATGTATTAGAACAAGGAACTATGAGTGATATTGGTACTAAAACTAAACAATCTGATTATTTTGAGCAAGTTAATTTATTTAGTGGTAGTGATCCATATTTAGCTTCTGCTAGTATTGCAGATATAGCAGAACGAAAAAAGATTACTTGGTCAATAAATGAAATCACAGATGAAATTACTCTTGCGCCTAATGAAGGTGACACTACTGAGAGTATTTCAATATTAAATAAGAATTTTTCAAGTACACCAACAGTTTCTATTAGTATGGTGGATTATGATTAATTAATAAATATAATATAAAGGAGAAAAAGGATTATGAAAGTAACAAAAACAATGAATAATGCAGAAATTTATGGACTTGCTGAAAATCTTATTACAGCTTTTCCACAGGGAGAAGAAGGTAAGTTTCCTGTAAAGCCACTCTTTCTTCTTAGAAAGAATATTAAAACTTTTACAGAATTGGCTCAGGAAATTGAAAGAACAAGAACTGATATTATTCAGAAATATGGCAAGCCTTCTGAAAGTGATCCAGATAGATTTGAATTTGAAGGAGAAAATATTGAGTTGGTAAATAAAGATTTAGGCGAACTTGTTGATTGCGAACAAGAAGTTTCTTATTATACTTTCTCTCTTGATTCTCTTGGAGATGTTGAGCTTACAAACGCTCAAATGGACGCTATTATAGATTTCATTGATTACGAAGGAGAATAATAAAAATGGCAAAATTGTATCCTCCAAATATTGAAGGGACAATTCCGGCCTTTTATACCGAAGGAGGGACTACTTTATTAGTAGTCCCTTTCTCTATGAATAGAGCAGTAGGAAAAAGTGAAGTATATGGCTTTTCACTAAAACTTAAATATGTAGATGGAAGCATTATAGATACTTATCAAGTATATAATGATAGTGTTGCTTCAAATATTGAAACAGCAGGAAATTCTTCATATGATCTTGAGAAATCTTTAACAGTATCTTTTGATGTAAGTTCATCTCCAATAAAAATAGGTCAATATTATAAAGTTCAATTAGCCTATATAGATAGTGAAGGTCAAGTTGGTTATTATTCAACAATAGGTGTAGTAAAATATACTTGTCGTCCTCGTGTAGAAATTGCTGGACTTACTGGTGAAATAAACGCTCATACTTATGAGTATGTTGGAGTATATAGCCAATTAGATAAAGATCCTACTGAGAAAGTATATTCAAGTCGTTTTTTACTTACTGATGCCGATGGTGTAGTTATAAAAGATACAGGATATATGCTTCATAATAGCACGGAAGATGAACTTCCTTATGAATCAAGAGAAGCATTTAGATGGGCGAGAGATTTAGACCCTAATTATGTATATTATATAACATATTATGTAAAAACGATGAATGGTCTGGAATGCTCTTCTTCAAGATATAGAATATGCCAATTACGATTAATTGGTAGTGAAGTTAATATATAGTTAAAAGCAAGTTTAGATTATGAAAATGGATATATAGAATTATCACTTGGATGTGATGAACCTGTTATATCTGGAACTTTTCTAATAAGTAAAGCCTGCTCTAAAGATAATTACCAATGGAACGAACTAAAAAGATTTGATGCTCAATCACTTGTTCCAACAGAATGGAAATTAAGAGATTGCACAATAGAACAAGGTTATACTTATCGTTATTCATTACAACAATATAATGCTTATGATATATATAGTGAAAGAGTTCTTTCACCAGATGTATTTGCCGATTTTGAACACGCATTTTTGTATGATGGAACTCGGCAATTCAAAATAAAATTTGACCCAAAAATCACAAACTTCAAGAATAATATTCTTGAAAATAAAATTGACACAATCGGCAATAAATATCCTTTTATTTTAAGAAATGGAAATATAAATTATAAGAGTTTTGATATTCAGGGTTTAATATCACTTCATTCAGATTATGATGGATTATTTATTTCACCTAATAAATATACTTTGGATGAATATGAATTCACAACAAACCTAACCAGTAATAATATTGCTTCTGAAAGATATTTTAAACGATAGGTTCAAGATTGGTTAAATGATGGAAAACCGAAACTTTTCCGCTCTCCAACAGAAGGAAACTTTATAGTTCGTATTCTTAATGTTAGTTTATCACCGGAAGATAGATTAGGTCGAATGCTTCATACTTTTAAGGCTTCTGCTTATGAAGTTGGTGAGTTTTCAGTTGAAAATCTTGAAAAATATGGTATTATTGATTCTCGTGAAAATTTATCAACTCTTACAAGATGGGCTACTATTGATTTGAAAAAATTTAGTGAAAAGCATTATAATCCTGGAAATCCTAATCAATGGGTTTCATTAAATAGTTCTCGTAAATGTTATAGTATTAAAATACAAGATTGCGTGCCGGGGACGATAGTTAAAATAGATGATAATGGTATTATGATTGGAGTAACGGGCACATATATGGCAGATAGTGAAGATGGTTTTACATCAATCAAGATTAAACCAAGTATTTTTTATTCTGGTGAAGATACTTATTCTTATCCAATTTTAACATATAGTTATAAGACTAAGGCAGTAAGTGTATTTGGTGTTATTTCTAAGGTTGAGATTTCTGATACACCACTTCAACAGTGGATCGGCACAAATGAACCTATCAATATTTTGGATAAAATAAAAGATACAAGAACTTCTGTTTCTTCTTTAGAAATGATTAGATTCAAAAAGAAAGATTTGGGTAGTGTATATATAGATTGTGAATCGCCACAACATTTTAATATAAATAAAGAATATTTATATTATGCTGATGAAAATTTAACTGAGGAAATAAATATGAATAAACTTTCAAAAGTTAGTTTATATCAATTAAGATGTAAAAGTAGTGCATATAATAATAATACTGCCCCGTATCTTAACTATGTATTAGACGGCAATACAAAACTTATATATGCTATTACAGATGATATATTTAAAGCAATTTTGAATGAAGACTCTGAAATAGATCTAACTGAAATTGAGAAATTTGAAGTTCAGGATGTAACGCTTATATCATCAGTAAAAATTAATCTTGGCGTGATTGCTGAGATAAGTTATTCAAAACAAATTAGTGGTTATTATTTTGAAGAAGATAATATTCACGCCAGAGATTTTGAAGAAGCGTTAACTTCTTATGAAGAATCATTACAAGATTTTAACGATGTATTTGATTCATATTCTTCTTCTATTGGAAAAATGACAGATGAATAGATACAAGAATATAATCAATCATTAGAAGATTATTTAGAACAAAATAAAATACGATATGGCAATGTCATAAACACTCTTGACAGTGCCATAGCAGAATATAAGGAGCATAATGGATTACAATGAAAAAGAATGCCTTATTAGATAAAGATTTTCTAAAGGCTCTTGATAATGAAAACCAAAGAGAAATATTCGTGAAAATTGCTTCTTTGACATTTGATGAAGATCCCATTGAGTTCATTACTGGACGTGCGACAAGTGGAAGTATTAATATTGACGGTAATTCTTCTACTCGTCGCACTTGCTCCATTACTTTGGCGGCAAAGGAGTTAAATATTCACGATTTTTATTGGGGACTTAATACTAAATTTAGAGTCTTTATAGGATTGGAGAATAATATAGATAAAGAATATGATGATATCATATGGTTTAATCAGGGGATATTTTTAATCACTGATTTTTCTACAAATCAAACAACAAATAATTATACTGTATCTATTTAGGGTAGAGATAAAATGAGTCTTCTTAATGGTGATTTAGGCGGAGTTATAACTTCACTTACAGCCGATTTTGGCAAAGTAGAAGAGATAGATGATGAAGGTAATATAACTATTATCTCATTACCGCTTAA
>JAEEGL014937524.1_pt1 | contig 18324 bp, 12 predicted proteins | sample 9134231 | NCBI WGS metagenome assembly JAEEGL01 (sample SAMN16246548, study PRJNA631951) | gut metagenome | biome: gut microbiome; feature: rumen; material: fiber-attached | host: Bos | place: Iran: Karaj | collected 2018-10 | reverse complement strand
TTGAGCGTGGAGGAGGTCAAACTTCTCCTCGCAGATATTGCCTCGGATGAGGCGAGACCGGATCTTATAGATGTGGAAGCCACAGAGATAGCTGATGTTTCGGGATTTATCAGAGGACTGAGGGATTACGGAGTACGGGTTATAGCAAGCCATCATTGTTTCGATAACACTCCTTCTTATGGAGAGATGTCAGGAATACTGGAATATCTGGCGGAGACGGGGGCTGATATCGCGAAGCTTGCGGTTATGCCTGAGGATGCCGGGGATGTTTTAAGGCTTATGAGTGTTACCGCTGATTTCCACGCTGAGAGACCGGACACTCCGGTGATCACCATGGCTATGGGAGCCATGGGCGTTGTGTCAAGGCTTTCGGGCGAACTTACTGGAAGCTGTGTTACTTTTGGTGCGGGAGAGACCGCATCTGCTCCGGGTCAGATCGCGTATGGAGATCTGGAACATACACTGAAGGTAATCCACAAAAACACTTTGCGAGATAAAAATATTTATCTCGTGGGATTTATGGGTGTAGGTAAGACGACTATATCCATGGCGCTTCAGGAACTAACAGGGCGCACGGTCGTAGATACGGATGCGCTGATAGTAAAGCGCGAGGGGATGAGCATTCCCGAGATCTTTGCGCAGAAGGGCGAGAGTTACTTCAGAATGGTGGAAACTCAGATACTGGAGGAGCTTTCGACAGAGAGTAAGTTGATAGTTTCCTGTGGCGGAGGCGCTGTGCTGACAGAGCGCAACAGAAAGCTGATGCGCAAAGGCGGCAGGGTTGCACTCATTACGGCAACACCGGAGGTGATACTGGAGCGTGTCAAAAATGACAACAACAGACCTCTGCTGGTGGGCAGGAAAACTGTAGAAGGGATCTCGGAGCTTCTTGAGGAACGCCGCCCTAACTATGAAAAAGCAAAAGATTTTGAGGTAAAGTCAGATGGCAGGATGATATCTGATATTGCGAAAGAGATCCTGTCAAAGCTGTAAAGGTATAGACATGAATTACGGTTCAATAAAGAAAACTGATATTGCAAACGGAATAGGAGTCAGGGTTTCGCTTTTTGTGTCGGGATGTACTCACCATTGCAGGGAGTGTTTTAATCCCCAGACATGGGATTTCGGATACGGGGATCCCTATACGGCAGACACTGAGCGGGAGATAATGGATGCCCTGGCACCTGAGTACATTAACGGTCTGTCGCTTTTAGGCGGAGAACCCATGGAACCTGACAACCAGCGTGCTCTTTTACCGCTTATACGTGCGGTTCATAACACATATCCGGGCAAAGATATATGGATATATTCGGGATATACCTTTGATGTGGATCTCGTGGAAGGTGGAAAGGCTTTCTGCGAGGCTACCGATGAGATATTGTCCATGACGGATATCATGGTGGACGGAGAATTCGAGATAGAGCGCAAGAATATTTCTCTCAGGTTCAGGGGATCGGAAAACCAGCGTATTATCCGCGCAAAGGACAGCAAAAAGGCAGGCGTGGTGATTTTGGCAGACGAGTTTATGTGAGCCTGTTTGGGTGTATGACAGTAACGAAGTTTACAAATTTTTTATAAAAATGATATAAATTTTTGTTTACAAATAACAAAAATCCCACTATAATATTATAGGAATTTGAGTTGCAAAGGGAGGTTGAAATGGCTGAAAAGGAATATGAAAGACTGATTGACAAGATCAAAGAAAAGCATGATGAGTACGACGAGGCTAAGAAACTCGAGCAGGAATGCATTGAGAAACAGAAGGCTGCTGTCAAGGCTACAGAGAGGCTTTTGGAGGATCTTCGCAAGGAGAAAACAGACGTTGACTCTTCAATAGCAGGTGCTGACAAGGACGTAGAATCCGCAAAGGCAGCGGTTAACGGCAGTGTTTCATACAAGCTTGCCAAGGCCATTGACGAAGGCGGTCCCGATGCTGTTTCAGAGATCATAGCCAATTACTATGTTCCAAAGGTTGCAAACGGCAAAGATGCCAGACTTGAGCGTGTAAAGCAGTCGGGTGAGAATCCTGATTACGACAAGCTCATCTATACCGATGCATCAGGCAGCAAGGTAGAGAAGAACGTGGGAGCAAGACTGGATGCAGACGGACACGTTCTTGCTATCTATGAGCTTACCAAGAACATCGTTAACGTTATAGATCGTCCGGAGCAGTATACTTATACTGATGCTACGGGCACAAGCCGCGTTATCGAACCCGAAGAGCTCAGAGAGTTCACCGAGTCATTCAGGAGAGAGACACAGATCTCCACCGGACAGGATGTGCTGAAGCTTGGCGATGAGAGAAAGCGTATGTGCATCAAGCTGTCAGAGCCTGAAGTTATCAATCATCTTGCCCCGGATCAGAAGCTTTTGGAAGATACGGTCAGCAAGTCATACTCATTCAATGACTCCACACATGAGCTTGTATATAAGGTTGTGGGCACAGTTGAGCGTACCTTTGAAGTTATCGAGCAGGTTGAAGATCATGATGATCGTATGATCTCGCTCTCAAAGGACACGCAGATCTTTTCATCATCCGATGAGGAGAAAGCCAAGGAAAGAGCGTTTAATGCAGCCAAGAACGCCCTCAAGAAAGTGGAGGAGGATCTGAAGGCCGAGGCGGAAGTAAATCCCGGTGTTACCATCTCCCCGCTTAAGTATAATCCGGAGACCGACATCAAGATCATGAAGGCTCAGGAGAATACCATAGCATATACAGCAAAGGCAAGCTATGCTATTACATATACATCTGATTTTTCGCTTTACTCACATGGCAAGAGCTTTAAGACAGACAATGAAGATGAGGCAAAGCAGGCATATATAGACGAGATCATAGGAGAGGCCAAGAAGGACATCAAGGCAAAGCACTTCATATATCAGGGTTACGATCCCGGACGTTTGGTTGTTTCCTCAGAAAAGGATTCTACAGGCAGGATCATAGGTGTTAAGGTTCAGGGACCCATGATGATCTCTTATTACAAGGAGACCATGGACTTCGTCACACCGGAGGGTGTTACTTATAACTCCAAGGAAGAGGCGGGTCAAGAGCTTCTGAAGATTGCCAATGATAAGATCGCTTCCTCCAATGATGACGGTTCTTCAGCCGAGAATAAACTGAATGAGCGTTATGACGGCAAGGCTTATGATAATACAAAGGCCAGCGCTAATCTTGTGGAAGGATCATACAGCGAGGATCAGGTATTCATCTACAATTACACCTTCGGTTATGACGTTGGATACTCCATCATCACAGTCAGGGACGTTCCTACTGAGAAGACGGAGACTACCGATGATGTTCTTGCAGAGGAGACGATCTGGCACAGCGCTTCTATCGTGACATACGAAGAGGAGCTGAGTCATGAGGAAGAGATCTACACCGCAGAGCCGGATCCGAGTCTGAGACTTCTGGATGTTGAGAGTGATGCAGGTCTTGAAGCTTTTGTTGAAGAGGGCAAGAAGCTTCACAGCCAGTACAAGAACGCAGTTGAAGAAAAAGAGAAATACAGAGCTATCTCGGCTGAGATCGCTAAAGTTATAGATGATGCAAGAGGCTTTATAGATTCTACCAAGAAGGTTGAGACCACCAACTCCAATATCGGTGGCGTTACAGTTTCGGCTACTATTGCTCAGACAAATGCAGCCGCAGCCGCAGCACAGGCCGCAGCCGCAGAGACAAAGGCACAGGCAGCGACGGCTCCTTCGGCAATGGCTCAGAATCAGAGACCTGTACAGCAGGCAACACCTGCTGCAGCACAGAATGCAAAGCCTGCTTCCACCATCCCGCTGGGAGGCGGACAGCCTGCTCAGCCTGAGAAGAAAGAGGAAAGAGAAGAAAGACCTCAGCTTACAGGTATCGCAGCCCGCAGTAAGGCTGCACAGTCGTCTGTTCTGTTCGATGCCGATTACGGCAAGCAGGAGCAGAAATCCAAGACACCCTGGTGGAAGAAAAATCAGCGTTAATCTTTCAAGATCATATAATAGTGTACAAATATCATTATGCGCCTGAGCATTCAGGCGCTAATGTTATGTTTAAATGGTTTATTAAATAAGGCAAATCAAACCCATTTTCATGCAATATACAGATTGTTAAACCGATGGGATACATGATAATATAATATATCGGTCTTTTTTCGGAAAGAGGGATTGGAGACCGACTTAATGTTTGTTAAAACATGCGAAAGCTTAATTAAGAAAAGGATGGTAAAACAATGTTAAAAGTGGTGAAATTCGGCGGAAGTTCTCTCGCCAGCGCAGAGCAGTTTTTAAAAGCAGGTGACATCATAAACTCTGATGATTCCAGACGGTTTGTGGTTCCCTCAGCACCTGGCAAAAGAGATGCCAAGGATACAAAGGTCACTGATATGCTGTATAAGTGTTACGCAACAGCAGAAAAAGATCAGGATTTCTCCACAAAACTTTCAAAGATACATGCAAGATACGACCAGATCATAAAGGGGCTTAAACTGAAGCTTGACCTTGAGGAAGAGTTTAAGACCATCGAGGCCAATTTCAGGGCAAAGGCCGGTGTGCAGTATGCTGCCAGCCGCGGAGAGTACTTAAACGGTATCATCATGGCTAAGTTTTTGGGCTATGAGTTCGTGGATGCCGCAGAGGTGATACGCTTTGATGATGATGGTAATTTCCTTGCCGATCTTACAAACGAGCTGATGACAGAGCGGTTAAAGAATATACAGAGGGCTGTCATACCGGGATTCTACGGTGCAACTGCTTCCGGAGAGGTGAAGACGTTCTCCAGGGGTGGATCGGATATCACAGGTTCCATCGTGGCAAAGGCTGTTCATGCCACTATCTATGAGAACTGGACCGATGTTTCCGGTGTTTTGGTTGCAGATCCGCGTATTATAAGGGATCCGGCAGTCATACATACAGTAACTTACAGAGAGCTCAGGGAGCTTTCGTATATGGGTGCTTCGGTTTTGCATGAGGATGCTATATTCCCTGTGAGAAAAGCCGGCATTCCCATCAATATCAAAAACACAAATGCGCCTGAAGATCCCGGCACCATGATCGTGGAGAGCACATGTCACAAGCCGGAGTACACCATCACCGGTATTGCCGGGAAGACAGGCTTTGTGGCTGTCAATGTGGAAAAAGACATGATGAACGCAGAGATCGGATTCTGCCGCAAGGTGCTGTCTGCATTTGAAGAAAATGAGATCTCTATCGAGCATATGCCTTCAGGTATAGACACTATGACGGTGTTTGTGCATCAGGAGGATTTTGAGGGCAAGGAACAGCAGGTCCTTGCAGCTATTCATAAGGCAGTTGATCCCGATGCCATTGAGATGGAGGCTGATCTTGCGTTGATCGCAGTAGTGGGACGTGGCATGAGAGCCACCAGAGGTACTGCAGGACGTATATTCTCGGCGCTGGCGCATGTGGGAGTCAATGTCCGCATGATCGACCAGGGGTCGTCAGAGCTCAACATCATAATAGGTGTTTCAAATGCCGATTTTGAGAAAGCCATAAAGGCGATATATGATATTTTTGTTGTAACACAGATCTAGAGATCTGTTACCAGCTCATAACACAGGAGGCAGTATGAGCAGACCGATAGTAGCCATAGTGGGCAGGCCTAATGTTGGCAAATCCACTTTGTTTAATGTAATAGCCGGATCGAGGATATCCATTGTCAAGGACACTCCGGGTGTCACCAGAGATCGTATTTATGCGGATGTGGATTGGCTTGACATGAGCTTTACCATGATAGACACAGGCGGTATAGAGCCTGACAGCGCGGATATCATACTCTCACAGATGAGAGAGCAGGCGGAGATAGCCATCGAGACAGCGGATGTCATCATATTCATAACGGATGTGAGAAACGGTCTTCAGGATTCGGATTTCCGTGTTGCGGATATCTTAAGGCGCAGCCGTAAACCGGTGGTATTGTGTGTCAATAAAGTGGATTCTTTTGAGAATCAGATGGCTGAAGTCTATGAGTTTTATAACCTTGGAATAGGCGACCCCATACCTGTATCCGCAGCTAACAGGCTTGGAATAGGAGATCTTCTGGATGAGGTTACCAAGTATTTCCCCAAGGAGGCAAAGGACAACAGCGAGGACACCAGACCGAAGATCGCTGTGGTGGGAAAACCAAATGTTGGAAAATCATCCCTGATAAACCGCCTTACAGGTAAGAACAGGGTTATTGTGTCAGATATTGCCGGCACTACCAGAGATGCCATAGATACGCCGGTCAGGTTCTCCGGAAAAGAGTATGTTTTCATAGATACGGCGGGCATCAGGCGTAAGAGCAAGATCAAGGAAGAGATAGAGCGATTCTCCATCATCAGAGCGGTGACGGCCATTGAGAGATCTGATGTGGTCATCATCATGATAGATGCCACAGAGGGTGTTACAGAGCAGGATGCCCACATCGCAGGCATTGCGCATGAGCGCGGAAAAGGCATCATAATCGCAGTCAATAAATGGGACGCAGTGGAAAAAGACGATAAGACCATATACAGACATACGGAAAAAATACGTCAGGTCTTAAGCTTTATGAGCTACGCCACCATTGTGTTCATCTCTGCAAAGAGCGGACAGAGGGTGAATCAGATATTTGAGATCATAGACTCCGTCATAGAGAATAACTCCATGCGTGTCGCTACCGGAGTTCTCAATGAGATCGTGACTGAGGCCTGTGCAATGCAGCAGCCGCCTACGGACAAGGGTAAGAGATTAAAGATATATTATGTCACTCAGGTTGCGGTGGGACCGCCTACCTTTGTGATATTCGTCAATGACAAGGAGTTGGCGCATTTTTCATATATCAGATATTTGGAAAACCGCATCAGGGATACCTTTGGATTCGCGGGTACGGCGCTTAAGTTTATCGTCAGGGAGAGAAAGGAGAAAGAGCAATGACACAGATAGTGACGAGGGTTCTTTCTCTGTTGATCGGTTATATCTGCGGTCATTTCATAACCGGATATTTTTTGGCAAAAAGAGAGCATATTGATCTGAAGCATGAGGGCAGCGGAAATGTGGGCTCCACCAACACTATGCGCACCATGGGCGTCAGGAAAGGTCTGCTGGCTTTTGCCGGTGACATGGGAAAGGTGTTTGCGGCAGGTCTCATAAGCTGGCTTATATTCAGAGGCTTTTTTGAGGACAGCGCCAGAGTTTTGCTGTTCTACGCCGGTATGGGAGCGATATTGGGACATGTTTACCCGGTATATCTGAAGGGCGGCGGCGGAAAGGGCGTTGCATGTACTGCAGCAATGGTTATCATGAGCTGCCCGGTGGCCGCGCCATTGAGTTTTCTGGTGTTTGTGATCGTGGTGCTGGCCACAAGGTATGTTTCGCTGGGGTCTATAATCGCGGAGCTCTCATACCTGTTACAGCTGTTTTTGCTGGGGCAGCTGGGATATCTGCCTTTGAAGGGTTCGAATCTGACGGAGGCATACGTTATTTCAGTCTTAGCGGTGGCGCTCAGTATCTTCAAGCACAGCAGCAACATCAAGCGCCTCATCCATCATGAGGAAAAGAAGTTCACCATAAAAAAGAAAACACAGGGAGAGCAGAATGAAAGTACAGATCAAAAAGCTGAGTGAAGATGCAGTGATACCATACAGAGGCAGCGCACAGGCTGCGGGATATGATGTTTATGCTGTAAACACCGAGGATTTTGTCGTTAAGAGCGGAGAGACGCTTATGGTGAAGACAGGGCTTGCTTTTGTTATCCCTGACGGATACTTCGGCGGCATCTTTGCCAGAAGCGGTCTTGCTTCCAAGCAGGGCATCAGGCCGGCGAACTGCGTTGGTGTTATAGATTCGGATTACAGAGGCGAGTTGATGGTGCCTCTTCACAATGATACGGATAAAGATCAGATATTAAAGGCTCATGAGAGGATAGCGCAGCTTGTGATATTGCCCTATCTGGCGGTTGAGTTTGAAGAGACGGATGAACTCTCTGACACGGAGAGAGGCGAGGCAGGTTTCGGTTCCACCGGTAAGCAGTGATATTTGTCTGACAGTGGATTTCTGCGTTTGGGAAGGGATATTTGCATGAAAAAACATACCATAAAAGATATAAAGCCCAACTCCATAGCGCAGGAACTTGAGATAGAGCCGGGAGATATGTTATTGGCTATCAATGACGAGGAATTGACAGATATTTTTGATTATCAGTTTATGACTGAGGACGAGTATCTGACGATCCTCATAGAAAAGCCGAACGGAGAGCAGTGGGAGCTTGAGATCGAAAAGGATATGGACGAGGACATAGGCCTTGTGTTTGAGCAGGGGCTTATGGATGATTACAGATCCTGCTGCAATAAATGTATTTTTTGTTTTATAGATCAGATGCCGCCGGGGATGAGGGAAACCCTGTATTTTAAGGATGATGATTCGAGACTGTCTTTTTTGCAGGGCAATTATATTACTCTCACCAATATGAAGGATGCGGACATTGACAGGATCATCAGGTTTAATCTCGCACCCATCAATATTTCGATACATACCATGAACCCGGAACTCAGATGTAAGATGCTGAATAACCGCTTTGCCGGGCAGGCACTCAAAAAGATTGACAGGCTCTATGAGGCGGGAGTTCCCATGAACGGGCAGATCGTGCTGTGCAAGGGAGTGAATGACGGTAACGAGCTGGATTTTTCCATCAGGGAGATGATGAAATACCTGCCTGTTCTGGAGAGCGTTTCGGTGGTGCCGGTGGGGCTGACCAAATACAGGGAAAAGCTTTATCCTTTGGAGTCCTTCGAAAAAGAGGATGCTGAGAAGGTTATCGACATGATAGAGCATTATCAGAAGGAAGCCTTCAGACAGTACGGTACTCATTTTATCCATGCGTCGGATGAATGGTATCTTCTGGCAGGCAGGGAAATGCCGCCTGCAGAGAGCTATGACGGGTACATCCAGCTGGAGAACGGTGTGGGCATGATAAGGCTCATGGATACAGAGTTTAATGAGGCACTGGAAAACGCAGTTCCTTCAGATATGGACAGGAGTGTCATCTGTGTTACGGGAAAGCTGGCATATCCCTTTATAGCTTCTCTGGCGCAGAGGATAGGGACTAAATTTCCTAATGTGAAGGTTAATGTCGCGGGCATACGCAATGATTTTTTCGGAGAGAAGATAACTGTTGCGGGGCTTCTGACCGGACAGGATATATATGCGCAGCTTAAAGACAGGGAGCTTGGAGAAGCACTGATCCTGCCGACTGTGGTATTGCGTTCGGGAGAGAAGGTCTTTCTGGATGATATGACGGTGGATGAGTTGTCGGAAAAGCTCTCCGTTCCAATATTGATCACGGATTGCAGTGGGGACTCTTTTTTGAATACTGTTTTGGGGATAACGGTCCGGGAGGATTGAGTATAGTATGAAGAATAATAAATTATTTAAGAAAATATTGTCGTTTATGCTGGCTGTTTTGCTGATGCTGCCGGCACTCTCGGTTTTTTCGCGGATTACGGTAAAGGCCTATTCGGGAAACGGTTATTATGATGATCCGTATATTTTAAGCTACGGTATTCTGACAGATCAGGAATTGACTACTAACAGCCAATGCAGGATCTATCCTCAGATTCAGGAAGAGTTTTATGACAGTTATCTTGGGGAGACCGGATATAACCCGGTGATAGAGGAAATATATGTTTACGACCCGGGTATGATATCTGTAGAATATGACAATTACTACGGTTCGTTTATAAAGGATTACGATTCTATAGCTTTGTACTCCAACAGCCTCACGGGGCAGACAACACTTTGTGTGCTGTACTGCTACTATTTCGATTCTTATGGGACCGTGTATTACAAGGCCGATTGCCGTATAAACGTATATGAAGAAAACTCCGGCTATACCGATCCGGGCAGTGACCCGGGAAACGGCTGGTGGACTGATCCCGGATATGGGAACAGCGAAAATTATTACACATCCTATGTCATAAGCAGTATCTCCGTTACAAAAGACAGTACCGCTACCATAGATCTTGGCGCTGAGATCGACACGGCGGCAACGGGTTATATAAATCCGACGGTGGAGTATTCTGTTGAAGATAACTCTGTTGCTGTGATTTCAGAGATAAGTGCAGACGGGCTTACAGCGAAACTTGATGGTCAGGCAGCGGGACAGACAACACTTGTCATAAAATACACCTATGACCACGGTACATATAAGGATTGTTATACCTGTTATGTTTCTGTCTATGTCACGGATCCGAAACTCAGCGCAAATAAGGTGATGGTCAATATTTACAATAACGATCCCTACGGCGACGGAGCCAGCGCATATTTCAGTGATACAGGTATAACTGTCACGGGTGTTTCTGATTCAAGTGTGTTTGATTACAAATGCGGGAATAAAAAGATCCAGCTTTCTTTTTACAAGGATTACAGTGTAGACGGAACCTACAAGGTATATCTCAGCTATTCCGGCAAGAAGAAGGGAACCTATGACGTTAAGATATTCGTAGATGGAAAAGTCCTGAAGCTTAAGGTGAAATTTTATGAAATGTATCTTAAATACAATTCTAAGAGTTTTCATCTGGGTGCGGAAGGTAAGGACCCGAATAAAAAGTGGGACCCCTACATGACGAATCTGATACTGGCAAAAGGTGATTCGACAGATATCAAGCTGGCAGGAAAACCCTCCGGTGCAAAGGTTACATGGTCGACATCGAATAAGAAGGTTGCAACGGTTACCAAAAGCGGGAAAGTCAAGGCCGTGGGTTACGGGGATGCGGATATCACCGTGCAGGTTGGAAACGAGACTCTCACCTACATGTTGTCGGTTACTACAAAGACCTGCGCTGACGCACTTCACTATGCCGCAAAGCATTATGGGGATACTTATTCTCAGGAAAAGCGCATGAGCGAGGGATATTACGACTGCAGCTCATACGTATGGCGTTCATACAATGCGGCAGGGAAGACTATAGGAGGCAATTCGAACTGGGCTCCTACAGCAGCGGATCTGTGCAAATGGTGCGATGAGCAGGGATATGTATTAAAATCCGCTGACTACGGCGATCTGCGTGCCGGAGATCTGGCTTTTGAGACCGGCGCGGACAACGGCAGGTATTTGGGAATCTATCACGTGGACCTCTACATCGGCCACGGATGGTTTGCAACCGTGAAGGGCGCCAAGTTCTACGAATATGAGCCTGTTTTTGCAAGACCGTATAAATAGTGACTATAGTACCAGTAAAAACAAAAAACATCTTGTTTTTTTTAGTAAAATATAGTAGAATAAAACAAGCTATATGGAAACAGGTTAGTTCGACAAAAGTCGTATTCATATGAGAGATACAGGAGGTGTCGGTATGAGTGGTATTTCATCCATCGGCGGTTCTATGAACACGAATATATATTCCCAGCTGGCCAGCGGCAGACGCATCAACAGCGCAGCGGACGGTGCAGCTGAGACATCCATCATCAACAAAGAGGACGCACAGATAAAGGGTCTTGAGGCAGGATCTTCCAACATAAAGTCGGCACAGGATCTCTTGAAGGTTGCAGACGGCGGAGTCGGCAGGATCACGGACAGCTTACAGCGTATGAGAGAGCTTGCGGTATATGCTTCCAATGACGCGGTTTTATCGAATTCAGACAAGCGTGCGATTCAGGATGAGATCGACCAGCTCAAGCAGGGCATTTCTGAGATATCAGAGCAGACGAGCTTCAACACCAGAAAGCTTCTGGACGGAGATGCACAGGATCTGAAGGTTGCCACGGATTCCAACGGCAACGCGCAGTCTATGAGTGTCGGATCTGCTACATTGAAGAGCCTGGGTATTGAGGATTTCGATGTGACCAAAGATTTCAACATTGCGGCCATCGATGAGGCACTCTCCAAGATCTCGGAGAATCGCAGCAATATAGGCGCTCAGTCAAATTCACTGGATTACGCGTTTATGTCTAATTCACAGACGTCATACGATATCACCAGTGCCAAGAGCCGCACAGAGGATCTTGATTATCCTCAGGCTGTTTCCGAGAAGAAAAAGCAGGAGACCCTGCAGGCATACGCTCTCATGGCTCAAAAGAAAAAAGAGGAAGAGGAAGAGCGCAAGATGCAGAACTTCTTCACACAATCCGCAATGTAAGAGTAAAATTTCACGAAAACCTTCTCCTATGGAGAAGGTTTTTTTGTTTGCACAAAATCAGATATTGTGGTAGCATAGTAAAGCACGGCGCTATATATGGTGTTTCTTTTCGAACCCAGGCAAACCCAAGCCGAAGGCGCAGGGTGAGATTAGAAATACCCATACAGGAACACTTAATGTAAGGAGGCAACCCATGGCAGGATCAGTGGGAGATTACGGCGCGGACAGTATTGCCGTATTGGAGGGTCTGGAGGCAGTCAGAGTAAGACCCGGAATGTATATAGGATCAGTGTCCCGAAAAGGCTTGAATCACCTTATCTATGAGATAGTAGACAACTCGGTGGACGAGCATCTGGCGGGATTTTGCGATACCATAAAAGTGACATTGGAAGCAGACGGTTCATGCACGGTAGAAGACAACGGAAGAGGTATTCCCGTGGGTATGCATGCAAAGGGTGTTTCGGCAGCCAGGGTGGTTTTCACCACGCTTCATGCAGGAGGCAAGTTTGACAACAATGCCTACAAGACCAGCGGAGGTCTCCACGGTGTGGGTTCTTCGGTGGTGAATGCTTTGTCCACATATATGGATGTGGAGATATCAAGGGAAGGCGCGGTACATCACGACCGCTATGAGAGAGGCGTTCCCACGGTAAAGCTGGAAAAAGGATTGCTGCCGGTCATCGGACAGACCCGCAGGACCGGTACAAAGATCAATTTTCTGCCGGATCCTGAGATATTTGAAAAGACGCGGTTTTACGAGGAAGATGTCAAGAGCAGGATGCATGAGACCGCATACTTAAATCCCAATCTTACTATCGTATACGAGGATAAACGCGGACCGGAGGCGGAAAAGATTGTTTTCCATGAGCCGGAGGGTATCAAGGGCTTTGTAAAGGATATCAATAAAAACTTAGAGACTGTAACGGATGTCATCTCTTTCAAGGGCGAGTGCGACGGAATAGAGGTTGAGGTGGCTTTTCAGTACACCAATGAGTTCCATGAGAATATCCTCGGATTCTGTAATAATATCTACAACTCTGAGGGTGGAACACACCTGACAGGTTTTAAGACCACCTTTACCACGGTGATCAATTCCTACGCCAGAGAGCTGGGAACCCTTAAGGAAAAGGATGCAAACTTTACAGGTACTGATGTGAGAAACGGTATGACAGCGGTTGTATCCGTAAAACATCCGGATCCCAGATTCGAGGGACAGACCAAGACAAAGCTGGACAATCAGGATGCGGTAAAGGCTGTATCAAAGGTCACAAATGACGAGATCCAGCTGTTTTTTGACAAAAACCTGGAGACCTTAAAGGCGGTCATCGAATGTGCGGAGAAAGCAGCCAAGATCAGGAAGACCGAGGAGCGCGCCAAGACCAATCTTTTACAGAAACAGAAGTTTTCCTTTGATTCCAATGGAAAGCTTGCAAACTGTGAGTCCAGGGATGCAGAGAAATGTGAGATATTCATAGTGGAGGGAGATTCGGCCGGCGGTTCTGCCAAGATGGCCAGAAACCGCATGTATCAGGCGATCATGCCCATCCGCGGAAAGATACTGAACGTAGAGAAGGCCTCCATAGATAAGATACTGGCCAATGCCGAGATCAAGACTATGATAAATGCTTTCGGATGCGGTTTTTCGGAAGGCTATGGCAATGACTTTGACATCACAAAGCTTCGCTACGACAAGATCATCATCATGGCGGATGCCGATGTGGACGGTTCTCATATCGCGACGTTGTTGCTTACTTTATTTTATAGATTTATGCCTGAGCTGATATTTGAGGGGCATGTGTATATCGCAATGCCGCCACTGTATAAAGCAATGCCCTCCCGCGGTGAGGAAGAGTATCTTTATGATGATGCTGCTCTGGAAAAATACAGAAAGACCCACACCGGAAGCTTTACTTTGCAGCGGTATAAAGGTCTGGGTGAAATGGATGCGGAACAGCTCTGGGAGACCACTCTGGATCCCGAGAGAAGGCTCTTAAAACGCGTTGAGATAGAGGACGGCCGTATGGCCAGCGATATTACAGCCATGCTGATGGGCAATGATGTTGCACCCCGTAAGGAGTTCATATACAGCCACGCCACGGAAGCTGAGCTTGATGTTTGAGCTTGGTAGTTGAGGTATAACAGATATACATAGAGGTGAAATGATGCCAACAGAAGAAAGACTTATCAGAACCGAATATTCTGATGTGATGCAAAAATCCTACATAGATTACGCTATGAGTGTCATAGTGAGCCGCGCGATCCCGGATGTCAGGGACGGCCTGAAGCCTGTTCAGCGCCGTACCCTGTACGATATGTACGAGCTTGGAATTCGCTACGACAAGCCCTACAGAAAGAGTGCCCGTATAGTGGGCGATACCATGGGTAAATATCATCCCCACGGTGATTCTTCCATATATGAATCTCTGGTGGTGATGGCACAGGATTTCAAGAAGAGTCTGACACTGGTGGACGGACATGGCAATTTCGGTTCCATCGAGGGCGACGGCGCCGCAGCAATGCGTTACACCGAGGCTCGTCTTGAGAAGGTGACACAGGAGGCATTTCTGTCCGATCTGGACAAAAATGTTGTGGATTTTGTGCCTAACTTCGACGAGACAGAGAAAGAGCCTGCCGTTCTGCCGGTTAAGATCCCCAATATTCTGGTGAACGGTTCAGAGGGTATCGCGGTAGGTATGGTGACATCCATCCCGCCTCACAATCTTTCGGAAGTTATAGACGGTGTGAAGGCTTATATGAAAAATCCCGACATCAACACCGCCCAGATGATGGAGTACATAAAGGGACCGGATTTCCCCACAGGCGGCATTGTCACCAATATGGATGAACTTAAAGCCATATATTCCACGGGAGTCGGCAAGATTAAGATCAGAGGCCGCGCAGTCATAGAAAAACAGAAAAACGGCAAAGAGTGCATCGTGGTCACTGAGATCCCCTACACCATGATAGGCGCAAACATCGGAAAGTTTTTGAATGATGTTTATCATCTTGTGGAGACCAAAGTCACAAACGATATTACCGATATTTCAAACCAGTCTTCAAAAGACGGTATCCGTATAGTCATAGAATTGAGAAAAGGCGCGGATGCGGAAAACATTCTGAATCTTCTGTATAAAAAGACAAAGCTGGAGGACACCTTCGGTGTGAACATGCTGTCTGTAGTGAACGGACGCCCGGAGACCATGGGAGTCGTGCCCATGATCCGCCACCATGTTGAATTCCAGTACGAGATCAATACCAGGAAATACAAGACGCTTCTGGCTAAGGAACTGGAGAAAAAGGAAGTTCAGGAGGGTCTGATAGCCGCATGCGACTGTATAGACCTCATCATCGAGATACTCAGGGGCTCGAAGAACATAAAGGATGCCAAAGCCTGCCTTATGTCGGGAGATGTGTCCAACATAACCTTCAAAAACCCGGGTTCTAAGGAGGATGCCGAAAAGCTTCGTTTTACTGAGCGCCAGGCGACTGCTATACTGGAGATGCGTTTATATAAGCTCATCGGCCTCGAGATCGATGCCCTCAATAAAGAGCATGAGGAAACCCTGGGTAAGATCGCAAATTACGAGGATATCCTGAACAACCGCGGTTCCATGGCAAAGGTAATCTTAAAGGAATTGGAACAGTACAAAAAAGAATACGGCCATGAGCGCCGCACGGAGATCGCACAGGTAGAGGAAGCGGTATACGTGGAAAAGCCTGTTGAGGAAGTGGATGTCTACGTGTTGATGGACCGCTTCGGATATGTGAAGACCATAGACGAATCTACCTACGAGCGCAATAAAGAGGCGGCTGATTCAGAAAACAAATATGTGATAAAGGTCAGGAACACAGAGCGAATCGGAATGTTTACCACCAACGGAACCTTCCATATCATAAAGGTTTCGGATATACCACAGGGCAAATTCAGGGACAAGGGCAAGCCTGTGGATAATATTTCCAAATATGATTCCTCTGTGGAGTCTTTTGTGTATGTGGCTGCAGCGCCGGATATTTTCTCATCTAAGCTGATGTTCGTATCTTCCGACGGAATGGCAAAGCTGGTGAACGGAGCGGAGTTTGATGTAAAGACCAGGGCCAGCAAAGCTACAAAGCTTACCGACGGAAAGACATTGATCTCCGTATTCCCTGTTGAGGGTGTCGAAACCATAGTGTTTAAGACAAAAGATAATATGTTCCTTCGAATAGAGGCTTCCGAGATACCTGAGAAAGGCAAGGTAGCCATAGGCGTGAAGGGTATAAATCTGTCCACGAAAGATCAGGTTACCGATGTTTTCGCATTAAAAGCGGACGATCAGGATGTGACTGCCGAGGGTAAAGACGGGCAGGTGGAACTCAGACGGCTTCGCATATTAAAACGCGCCAGCAAGGGCGTCAAAAGGTAAGAAATGAGCGATAAGGCAAAAAATATTCTGAAGGTTTTCGTGCCGGTGATATTGTATTTTGCGGTGGCGGAATCTGTAGCTGTCATACTGTTCAACTTAAGAGAACAGGGAATACTGAGGCTTGACGGCACCTTGTCACAGCTCATACAGACGCTGATCGCTCTGCCTTTTGTGTTTTTCATATTTTACAGGCAGGAAAAGAGAAGGTACAGAGCGTGGCATGAGAGCCAGTGGGCAGGGGATTACCCGGGTAGAATAAGACTTTCGGATCTGCTCTTGTCTGTGGTCTTGATGGTCACAGGTTCGTATGCGCTCAACAACTTTGCGGAACTTATCAATATCACGAGTTTTTCCGGAAGTTACGGAGAAGTTGAGGCATCCTTTTACTCCGGGGGGATAGTGGCGGAGATAGCGGCATTTGCGGTGCTGTCGCCCATCGCGGAGGAGATCCTGTACAGAGGCGTTGTCTTTTTGTATACAAAGAGAACACTTGGAGTGTGGCCTGCCATCATAATATCGACCATAATGTTCGCCATATTCCATATGAACCTTGTACAGTTTATTTATGCGATCTTCCTCGGATTCTACCTCGGGATCCTGATGGAGAGGGCGGAAAATCTGTGGATCCCTATTGCAGGTCACGCGGCAGCAAACGCTTTGTCAGTCCTGCGAGCGGAGACCGGTTTCCTCTCAATGAATAATATCGGATATGATATATATATCGGAAGCGCAGTAGCAGCATTTGCGGTCTCTTTAGTCTTAACGGTGTATGTTTGTGTTGCGCTGGGTAAACGGTTGAATATTGTGGAAAAATAGAATGTGTACGGATGGATAAATATGAACAATCAGCAGCAGTCAAAAAAATACATATCCTTAGGGATATTCGCCCATGTTGATGCAGGTAAGACCAGCACCTCAGAGGCGCTACTGTACCACGCCAAAGCCATCAAAAAAACAGGCAGAGTGGATCACGGCGATGCCTTCCTGGACACGGATGAGATGGAAAAAAAGCGTGGTATCACAATATTTTCCAAGCAGGCAGTTTTCAGTGCGCAGGATATGGTGTTTACCCTGATGGATACCCCGGGACATGTTGATTTCTCTCCTGAGATGGAGAGGGTCGTGGATGTCATAGACATGGCCATCCTGGTCATGAGCGCCACGGAACTTGTACAGAGCCACACCCGCACGGTGTGGCGTCTTTTGGTTTCAAGGGGTATTCCCGTTATTGTATTTGTCAATAAGACGGATCTTTTGACGGATGGATGTAACAGGCCTGAGACCTTGCGCACCATATCACGTGAGCTAAAGGGCGACTTTGTGGATTTTACGGAGCGCGACGGGGAGTTTTACGAGAATGCCGCAGCTGCGTGCGAATCCGCTATGGAAGAGTATTTTGAAACAGGTTCTTTGACGGAGGATACCGTTATGTCTTCAGTCAGGAGCGCCGATATTTTCCCGGTTCTCTTCGGGTCGGCGCTAAAGGACGAGGGCGTTCAAGCTCTGCTGGGTCTTCTGCTTAAGACGGGCGAGAGGCTTGGCGACGAGTCAGAGAACATGGAAAACGGTTTTTCTGCCCGGGTGTTTAAGATCTCAAGAGATGCTAAGGGAGAGCGCCTTACCCATATGAAGATCTTTTCCGGAGGCTTCTGCGTGAGAGATATGATAGGAGAGGAGAAGGTTACCGGGATCCGGATCTATAACGGTGAAAGGTTTGAGGTTACTGAGAAGGCGCTGGCCGGTCAGATAGTGGCAGTTACGGGACTTGCGGATACATACACGGGGCAGGGTTTAGGGAATCTTTCGGATATATCCTACTCCCTGGTGCCGGT
>JAEEGL013045789.1_pt1 | contig 18324 bp, 15 predicted proteins | sample 9134231 | NCBI WGS metagenome assembly JAEEGL01 (sample SAMN16246548, study PRJNA631951) | gut metagenome | biome: gut microbiome; feature: rumen; material: fiber-attached | host: Bos | place: Iran: Karaj | collected 2018-10 | reverse complement strand
GATATGTCTGGAAAAAAGTTGGAATTTGCCACAGGTATGGATCACTTTGTTGCTGCTTCTGCTCATTCATACAAGTGTAAACCAGAGGAACAACATAAATGCGATAATCGAGCTCTTTTAAAATCTATTATGGAGCAGGCAGGATTTAGAAGTATTAAAAATGAATGGTGGCACTATCAAAAACCTGGTGATTTATCTGAATATCCTCTTATCAAAATATGCGATACAAAGGGTAGTGTTTGTTATGGTAAAAATGTAAAATAAATCTTTCTTTTTAATGTTTATTTTTGATGATTATAGAAACATCTTGACTATTTTTTTTTGTTAAAATAGGGGGTATGTAAACTAATAAAAAAGGAGAATAAAATGCCTGAAAGAATAAGAAATTTTGATGATGAAATAGCTTGGAAAGAAAGACAAAAAGAATTGGAAGAAGAAAAGAAATTTAAAGAAACATTAGAAGAAGAGAAGATGAAAAAGGGAGATAGATTCTTGGCAGATCCTGAAGAAGGAATTATGCAGAGATGTTATTTTCTTCTTGGTGTTATTGAAAAATATTTAACTGTTAATAATGGTGATTTTTCAACATATGATGCCCTTTACAACCGCTATAACTATTTGGTGAAGCATTGTCTTTGTCATGACGAATATTACACTTATGAAGATATATATAAATATGTTGTAAGACCATGGAAAGAATTTCACGATATAATTAAACTCTATATACATGATGATATTGGATATGATAATATAAAAATATATCTTCCAAAAGGTACAAAAATTCCAAAAGTTAAAAAAAATGATGAACTCTTGGCACGTTTCTTACTTAATAATATCAAGAGTACTGTAAATAAAACAGAAGATGATTTAAAAAATGATAAAGTTGCTGTTAATAAAGCAATTCAAGATAAACTTTCTCAAAAAGACTAAAAAAATCCCCTCGATTTGAGGGAATTTTTTATTTTATCAAGTTAAGTTGTGTGTTATACAAATCAATGTATTCTGCCGCCGACTTATCCCATGAAAAGTTTTGGTTCATATCTTGTTTAATGATTCTGTCCCAAATTTTCTTTTCACTTTTGTATGTATTAAGAATTCTGTTTACACCATAAATAAAATCATGTACAGAATAGTTATCAAACAAAAATCCAGTTGCTGTATTATTTACAATTGTATTTTGGAAATTTGCATCAATCACTGAATCTGCAAGTCCACCAGTCCTTCTTGTAAACGGAATAGTGCCGTAACGCATTGCAAACATTTGTGTAAGTCCACATGGCTCGAACCTTGCAGGATTAATAAGGACATCACAACCAGCAATCAATTGATGTGAAAAATCTTCATCAAAATCAATTACTGCAAATTGTTCTGGATATTGTTTTGCAATATTTCTAAGTCTTGGAAGGTAATTCCCCTGATCCGTTCCCATAACGATAAGTTGAACATTATTCATAAGTATCGCTGGAATTGAATCAATCAAAACATCAATACCCTTTTGTTCGGTAAGTCTACTTAAAATTCCAAACAATGGAACCTTTGCATTTTTAAGTATACCAACCCTTTCCTGTAAATATTCCTTATTAATTTTCTTACCCTGTGCGACAGTATTCTTTGAATAATTTTCAATTATAAACTTATCAGTTTCTGGATTCCAAATTGAATAATCTACACCGTTTAAAATTCCTGTTAATACATCACGTCTTTTAACCAAAGTTTCCTGTAATCCACAGCCAAACTCACTTGTTTGAATTTCTGATGCGTAAGTTGGACTTACTGTTGTAATTTTATCAGCAAACGAAATACCACCCTTTAAAAATGAAACTTGGCGATAAAATTCCAAACCATCCTCATTAAACATATAATTAGGAATATCCAAATCTTCATAAACAGAGAAAGGATAAACACCCTGGAATGCAAGGTTGTGAATTGTGAAAACAGATGAAGTTTTTATCTTTGGATTTTTCCTTCTTAATATCTCAAGGTAAACAGGAACTAAACCAGTCATCCAATCATTTGCATGAATAACATCTGGTGTCCAATCATCAATATTTCCTTCAGCAAATTGTGCAGCCACCCATGAAAAACAGGCATATCTTACGTAATTATCACCCCATGGATTTCCACAAACATCAGAATATTGATTTCCAGCTCTAAGGAAAAGTTCAGGAGCTTCTACCAAATAAAATTTAATAGGATTTCCCTTTATTGCCCCCTTGTATACAGTTATTTCCTTTGCCTTAAATTTATTTTCAAATTTATATACAGGTGTAAGTTCAGTGAATTGTTGAAGCACTGATGGAAAAGCAGGCATAATATATCTTATGTCTATACCAGCCTTTTTAAGTGATCGTGGTAGCCATGCACATACATCACCAAGTCCACCTGTTTTGTTATATGGAAATAGTTCTGATGTTACAAAAAGTGTTTTCATTTTTTTCCCTCTCTTCCCCTAAATTTTATTTAACACCAAGTATATTTTTATAAATAGTAACAATCCTTTGTGGAATAATATTTTTTGCAAAATTCAATCTTACATTAGTAGAAAGTTTTTGTGAAATTTCAGATCTTTCTTCCTCTGTAATTTCAAGTGACCAAACTATTGCATCAATAAATTCGTTAATGTTCTTTGGATCAAAAATTTTACATGTATTATTGTCAAAGATATATTCAGGTGTTGATCCAACATTCGAAGCAATTATTGGACGGCCCAAACTTTCTGCTTCAAGCATTGTTACCATTGATGCCTTTGGTTCAATATTTGTTGCAACATAAACATCGCTAAGCATTAAAAGTGCAGGTATATCTGATGTTTCACCAGCAATATGAATCATATCATCAACACCTAATTTTATTGCAAGATTTTCAAGTTCAGTCTTATATCTTTTATGTTCTTTAAATGAGCCAACAATGACACAGCGAATTTTTTTTCTTATTTCTTTAGGAAGTTTTGCCATAGCCTGAATAAGCAAAGCTTGTCCCCTTGATTTTTGTAATTTTCCAACAGTCGTAATTATGAAGTGATCCTCTGGAATACGAAAATCTGACGCAGTTGATATAATTCTTTCTGCACTTACATTATGAGAATTAAATAAATCAGTATCAACCCATTGAGGAATAACGACGATTCTGTTACTTGGGACCTTATATACAGATTGAATAAATGATGACATATATTCACTTGGAGCAATAACCATTTTACCCTTTGAAAGATAATTGATTCTTTTTCTTGTAAAAGGCCAAAATGTTCTATTATAAATTTTTAAGAAAGAAGTTATATAAGGAACCTTTGTTATTTTTGAAACCTTAAATCCATAAAATGATGAATATGGTGTAAAGGTATGAATCAAATTAATAGCATTAAGCTTTACTATTTCTGTAATCTTTTTAATGTTATGTCTTATAACAAAAAAATCGTTGGAATTAACAGGTAAAAGATAGTGGTTTATCCCTTCTTTTTTAAGTTCTTTTACCATTTTACCACCCGCAGAAATTACAGATACATCAAACCCATTTTTCTTAAGAACAATGGCAGTATCAATTACATTCTTATCAACAAATCCACGCTCAAGCGAGGATGCAATCATCAACACATTTTTATTTTCAGACATTATTTTTTAAGATCCTTCTTTTAAAATTACATATATAATACTTTCTTATTATCAAAAAGTCATCAAAAATTTTGAAAAATTTACATTTAAGAAATAAATCATTATTACACTAACTTTTATTTGCATTTTTTCATTTATACTTATATTATTTATGTATATTCTTAGACAGAAAAGGCTATGATATGAAGAGTTTTTATTTTTTACTACAAATATTTTTTATTACCTTGATATCTTCACCAGTTTTATCAGCTTCTTCTGTTAATAGTTTTATAATTAAAAATTCAGAAAGCTTTCTTGGCTCACCATATTTACTAAGCCCATTAGGAGAAGGTAAAGGTATTGATGCCGATCCATTATACAGATTTGATAAATTTGATTGTCTAACCTTTGTTGAAACAGTTCTTGCAAAAAGTTATGCTGATTTTGCGACAGAACAATTGAAAGTAGAAGAAAATATTTCTGATGAATCAACTACCGCTATTAAAGCTCTTATAAATGATATGAATAAAAAATTATATCAAAAAGGATACAGGGACACAGTTTTTAAAATCTTAATGAATAAAATTCGTTATAATTATAAACAGGGAGATATTTCATTTGAAACACGTAACCATTTTCAAAATCCAGATTGGATAAATAATAATTCTGAATATGTAAAAAATATCAGCAGTGATATTGTAAAAAAACTTGGTGGGCAGGAAATATTTTCTGAAATAACATTGGACAGGAAAAATTGGTTTAAAAAAAATTATAATATAGATATAGAAATTCCAAAGGAAAATGTAAAACTGTCATATATTCCTTTTGAATATTTTAATAATGATTTTGTTAATTTGATTGATAAACCATATATTTTTATGACAGTTATAAAAGATGATTCTTTAATGGAAAAAGTTGGAACAGAAAGTGATGTTTCCCATACTGGTTTTTTAATTAAAAAAGGTGAAAAACTTTATCTTCGTCATGCTTCAAATATTGTAAAGAAAGTTATTGATTCTGAATTTTTTGAATACATATCCAAATTACAAAAAAATCCCAAGTATTTGGGATTTTCATTGCTTGAAATTCTGGAATTAAAATCTAAATGAAAGTCCTAATGCTAAACCATAACTCTTCCATTTTGAAACAAGTATTGCATTAGGAAGAACGGCAACTTCTCCGTCTGCAAGATAAAGTGTAGTAGTTGCATTTTTATTTTCAAGATATTCATAATTCAATGTCGTTGTAAACATAACATTTTTATATATATTATACTTATAGGACAAATCGAATAAATATCCCATACCAGAACCACCTTCATCATAGAAAGAAGGGTCATGAGCCCAATCAGTTCTGTTTGGCCAATTTCCCCAAACTTTATAATGAGGTATAAAATATTCCATATAAAAACTCAAATCTTCCTTGCTTGAAATTTTTCTTTCAAAGTTAAGTCCAACAAAAGGACCAGACCAGGTAACAAAATACATGTGTGTAACGCCGTTTGCAATATTAACAGAAGATACGCCACCAAATGCATAAAGCAATGCTTCTCCTTCATTATCTGCGGATATACAAACCTTCTTTGGTGTTACACCATCTTCTTCATAGGTATAAGAATCAAAACAGAAATCTTCTTGATAAATTTGATCCCCATAACCTATTTGATCCCCAGGAATAATCATATCAGCAGTATTAACAGTGCCAGGCTTTTTTATAATATCACCATCTTCTGTTTCTTCAGCATAATACATAGTGCTTTGCCAGTAAGAAGTATCATTTACATGTGTAAGCAAATCAATATCTGCACAACCGCCATTACCATCATTTTCACAAAAATATTCAAGTTGGAAAGTAAATGGTGTTGCATGGTCAAACATAGTGAAATTAGTTTTCTTTTGTTTATATCCAATATATGGTGTCACATCCCAATTTCCAAGTTTCCACAAATTTCTTACACCAAGAGATGCAGCATATGTGGAAAGTCCTACATCACCTGAACCAAGTGATATAATATGGGCTTCGTTAAATATATCATCATCAGATGTTCTTTTTGTTGTTCCACTACCTGTCCCATAGGTTGCAGAAAATACATATTGACGATTTTTATACATAAAGTCCCTAGATGCCTTAAATAAAGTTTCATGGGTATGTAATTCATCCCAGTTAAGAATAGAACCAACATCAGAACGGAACATAAAATGTGCTAAATTTCTTTTTAACTGTATATCCAAATCCCAACGTTTCAAAGGATGTTCAACACTCGTCTGATAAAATGAATTATAAGGGGATATATTTTGGGTATAAGTCGCATTTGTCTGATACTGCATATATGGGTCATAAATAGCAGTATTCTTGTTATTGTATGTAATATTTTGTTTTTGTACTGGTCTTTTATTAGGATATGCCTTGTAATAATCCTCATAAAATGAATAATAATATATAGGAGACCCCTCAGCCATTACCGTCCTTGTGGTAAAAAAGCCAACGCCCAAACATATAAATGTGAGCAAACTCCTTACTTTTCTTATACTTTTCTCCATAATAACTCCTTAACTCAGAATATATTATATCATAAAATTTAAGTTGTTTCTACATATTTTTTTAAAAAAATAGAAAAAAGATAAATAAAATTGACTTGCTTTTGTTTGTTTGTTATATTATCATCACTTTATGAAAATTTAATAGCTATTAAACAAAATGGAGGTTTATAAAATGGCTGGAATTATGGAAGGTAAAAAAGGTATAATTTTTGGAGTTGCAAATGACCACTCTATGGCTTGGGGAATTGCAAAAATCCTACATGAACAAGGTGCAGAAGTAGCGTTAAACTATATGGGCGATGTTATGGAAAAACGTGTTCGTCCTTTGGGCGAAAGCATCAATGCTCCTGTTATAATGCCTGCAAATGTTCAAGATGATGCTTCTTTGGATGCATTTTTTGCAGAAGTTGAGAAAAAATTTGGTAAAATTGATTTCTTACTTCATGCTGTTGCTTTTTCTAATAAAGAAGAACTTTCTGGGCTTTATGTTGAAAAAACGACCCGTGAAAACTTTAAAAATACTATGGATATTTCAGTATATTCATTCTGCGATCTTTGCCGTCGTGCATCAAAAATTATGAACGAAGGTGGTTCATGCTTAACACTTACATACCTTGGTGGTGAATATTATATTCCAAACTATAACGTAATGGGTGTTGCAAAGGCTGCCTTGGATGCATCTGTTCGTTATTTGGCAAGTGATTTGGGAAATAAAGGCATTCGTGTGAATGCTATTTCCGCTGGTCCAATTAAGACATTAGCAGCATCAGGTATTGATGATTTTACATTGATGCAAAAATGGAACTGTTATAACACATTCCTTGGCAGAAATATGTCATTGGAAGATGTTTCAAAAACAGGTCTTTATATGTTATCTGACCTTTCAAGTGGTGTTACAGGAGAAGTTCTACACTGTGATTGTGGTTATCACGCACAAGGTATGGTTAACATTGATCATATCCGTGAATCTGGAGAACTTCTTATCCAATTTGAAGATAGACTTGATAAAAAAGACTAGTATTTTCTTTCAAATTATTAAACTCTCATCTTTGATGGGAGTTTTTTTGTTGCCAATAACTCTTTTTTGAAGTATAATGTGTTTGTAAATATGGAGAAAGAATATGAGAAAAAGTATTTATATTGCATTGTTTGCATCAATTTTTGTAATGGATTCCTTAACTGCTGATGCAGGTCGTGGAAATGATAATGGTAAAAAAAGTCTTCGTGCTTCGTTTTCAAGGAAACAACGTTTCGGAAATGTTGCAAAAAAAGTAGCAACGTCATCGGTTTCTACTGAAAGTGCATCAAAATCAAAAGAAGAAACAGACATCAGTATGGAAGAAAAAACAGTAAAAACCTGTGAAAAAATCTTTTACAAATGTATGGATGAAAAAACCAATGAATCTGTTATGTCAAACGATATAGTATATAACGATTACGCCGATATGATTTCTGATATTTATTCAGGAAATTCTCCGGCATTTAAATGTATTTACTCAAACAATCTAAAATCTTTGTATGCAAAATATTATTTTGGTCGTGAAATTTCTGCTCCTATGAATGGACATATGGAAAAGGTTAGATCAAACTCTATTGAATACTACAATTATTTAAAGAATAATGCTACACAGGTTGCTAGTAAAAAGGCTTCTGTTGATAAAATAGATAGCGAAGTTTTGGATATATTGGGAATTAAAAAAACATTAAATATGTCACAAATATTGCCGGATGTTTCTTATACAATAACTACTATTGATGGAACAGCATTATTGGATGAAAATGTTGCTTATTGCTCAGATGCCTCACGCAATAAGGATTATGAGGGTTGTGATAAAATGAAAAAATCTTGGGTTGATAATTATAAAGAAGAAAATCCAAGTATGTTAAAATCTTGTAAGGATTACGAAGTTTTCTTATCAAGTAAGCTAACACAAGCAAAGTCTTCGACAAATGATTATATTTTAAAACTTGGAAAAAAGATTGAATCTGTTATCAAGGAATATGAATTGAAAAAGACAGCAGAAGAAGAACTAAAAAAACTTGAAGAAGAGGAAAAATCCTCACAAAAATTTAAAGGTCTTAAAGATATTTTTAAGAAATAAAATCCCTATTTTTAGGGATTTTTTTATCTTTTATACGTTAATCTGTATCCCAGATTTTCCATACAATGTTTATAGTTGTTTGTATTCGAATTTCCGCCATCCGATGGAATGGAAAAAGCAATTCTTTGTCCTACTTCTCTGTAATCATGAGATTCAAATGTTGCCCAAAGGCTATCCCACTTTGGAACAGTTTTTGGTTTCATATTATTAAACAAATTTGACATTTGGGATTTTGTTTGTGGCCCCTTTACGCCAAGACAAGCTTTATGATCTTCAATAAATTTTGCCATTACTACATATTCATTCTCCCAATGAAAAACCTGAGCATCATCTAAATTACCAGGAACAGGAAAAGAAATACATCCTGAAAATCCAAGTGCTATTAAAGTGTATTTGATATATTTATTATTCATCTAATTCTCTCCAAACAACAAAATTATAACATAAAAAATTATTATTTCCAATAGAAAAGAAAAAAGCCCTATTTTTTTTAGGGCTTTGATTTTTTGTAAATTAATCTTTATTTAGCGTTTCTTACAACATTTCCTTTTATATCAATAATAACATTCTTACCATCTTTTATATTTTTTGCTAATGCAACAAGATCATCATTAAATGCAGAAATATAGTCGTAATAAAGAGGTTTTATTACAACATTACCTTTTCTATCAATAACTCCAGCTTTTCCATTTTTTGCAGTAATAGTTGTATATGAGTAAGAGTAAAAAGGATTTATATATTTCCATTTTGGCTCAACAATTACATTAAGTTTTGAATCTATTAACCCATATTTATCATCTTTTTTTATAATAGCTAATCCATTATAAAATCCATCTATGAAATCATATTCTATATTAAGTAGTATTTCACCGTTTTTTACATTAACAATTCCCCATTTATCATCTTTTATAACATGCATAGCATTTTTGTTTTGTTCATTTTTATGAAAGTCGTATTTTACGACGTAAACATCATCCAATGAAACATACTCTTTTTTCTTATATGTTGTGCAAATAAATATAACTAAGGTAATGGCCAAAATTCCAAAAGTATATAAAATTTTTCTCATGATTTTCCCCCTTATTTAATTTTTTTTAATGACGAATACATAATATCAAATTTTTTAATCTAGTTCAAGTAAAACTTTTTCCATTTCTTTAATTTCATCCCTTAAAACAGTAGCTTTTTCAAATTCAAGATTATTTGCAAATTTGAGCATTTCTTTTTCTTTTGATTTAATAGCTTTCTGTATATCTTCTTTTGAACGGAAATGTTTTTTCTTTGTGATAGGGTTCTTTTCAATATTTACATAATCCATATCGGCGATATTAGAAGCAATTTTCTTTGATATAGTTGTTGGTGTAATATTGTGTTCCTTATTATACTCCATTTGCTTTTGTCTTCTTCTATTTGTTTCGTCGACAGCTTTTTTTATGGATTTAGTTATAGTGTCAGCATAAAGTATAACTCGCCCTTCGGCATTTCTTGCTGCACGCCCAATTGTTTGTATAAGTGAACGTTCGGAACGAAGAAATCCTTCTTTATCGGCATCAAGAACTGCAACAAGCTTACATTCTGGAATGTCAAGTCCTTCACGAAGAAGATTTATACCAACCAAAACATCAAAAACACCCATACGTAAATCTTTTATTATTTCTATTCTTTCCAATGTATCAATATCAGAATGAAGATATCGAACCTTAATACCATATTCAGCAAGATAATCTGTAAGTTGTTCAGCCATTTTTTTTGTAAGGGTGGTGCATAAAACACGACCGCCAGAAAGAGCAACTTTTCTACATTCGTGCATTAAATCGTCTACTTGGTTTTCAATCGGTCTTATTTCAACTTGTGGATCAAGAAGGCCTGTTGGTCTGATAAGTTGTTCCGTAAATTTACCACCAGTTTGTTCCAATTCCCAATCGCCAGGTGTAGCAGAAACATAAACTGTTCTTCCCCTAAATTCATTCCATTCTGCAAATTTTAAAGGTCTGTTATCAAGACAAGAAGGAAGCCTGAATCCATATTGTGAAAGAGTTGTTTTTCTTGCTCTGTCGCCATTATACATACCTCCAATTTGAGGAACGGAGACATGAGATTCATCAATGAAAATAATTGCATCATCAGGTAAATATTCAAAAAGTGTAGGTGGAGGAGAACCTGTTGGTCGCCCAGTTAAATATCTTGAATAATTTTCAATGCTTTTACAATATCCAGTACTTTCCAACATTTCAATATCGAAATTTGTTTTTTCCCTTAATCTTTGTTCTTCCAGTAATTGATTGTTTTTTTTGAAATATGCAAGTCTTTCTTGTAACTCCTCTTTTATTCCCTCAATTGCATTTGATAAAGCAGGGCCCGGAGTTACATAATGACTTGATGGATAAATTGTTGTTGATTTCAAAGACAAAGTTCTTTTTCCGGTTAATGTATCAAATTCGGCAATAGTTTCAATTTCATCACCAAAAAAAGAATATCTCCATGCTCTATCTTCAAGGTGAACCGGAAATACCTCTAATGTATCACCACGAAGACGAAAACTTCCCCTATCTAAAACCAAATCATTTCTTTCATACTGCATTTCTGTCAGCGCCTTTAAAACATCATTTAAGGGGATTGTTTGTCCTTCTTCTAATGTTAAACTCATTGATGAATAGGATTCTGGGGAACCTAAACCGTAAATACATGAAACAGATGCAACAATTATCACATCTCTGTATTCCAATAGTGAGCGAGTAGCCGAGTGTCTAAGTCTATCTATTTGTTCATTAATTGCACTGTCCTTTTCAATGTAGGTATCGGTTTTCGGAATATATGCTTCTGGTTGATAGTAATCATAATAAGAAACAAAATATTCCACATGATTATTTGGAAAAAGTTCCAGCATTTCCTGGTAAAGTTGGGCTGCCAAAATTTTATTTGGAGCCATAATTAAGGTTGGAACCTGACATTCCTGTATTACATTTGCCATGGTAAAAGTTTTACCACTTCCTGTGATTCCAAGTAAAACTTGATCTTTTTTACCTTCTTTTATGCCTTGAACTAATTCTTTTATAGCAGTTGGCTGGTCACCGCTGGGTTTAAATTTAGATACCATTTTAAAGCCAGCCGGCTCTCCTGCGGGCATTTTGTTAAAATTTGAAGATAAAATCGGATTTTTAAGCATATTTTTTCCAAAGTTTATTTTTTTCTTGTCTTACTAAAAGTATAAATATAATATATATATTATAAGGAGATTGTCAAAGAAAATAAATGCCTATGTGTGCTATTTATTTAAAGAGGGGAAATATGAATTTTTTAAAGAAAAATTATAAGGTTTTACTTTCTATCTTAAGTTTTTTGATTATTTTATATATTTTGCCAAATTTTATAGATTTAAGCAATAGGAGGTCATATTTTGAAAAGAAAATAGAAGAAACTCTTAAATTAAAAGTTTCTATAAATGGAAAAATTTCATTTGCAATATTACCTAGACCATCTCTTATTTTGAATCAGGTTCAAATAAAATCCAATTATGATGATCAAAAAGTAAATGTCCTTGTTAATGCTCCAAAAATATTTATCAATACAGGAATTTCTAATTTCTTAAGTAAGAATTTTACAATCAACAAGATTGGTATTATGGATGCGACTTTTTATGCTGATATATATAAGTCATTGGGTTATGAAAATTTGGATAATTTTTTGAATGGTAAAACATTTAAACAGATATCCATAAGAAATGGTCGTATTATTTTGGATAATGACTTTATCCATAATATAAATCTTACTTTCAAAAGCCGACTTGATGGTAAGGTTCGCGGAAAAGGAAATTTTATTTTTAAGGATGGTTTAGTAGACGATTTATCAATTGTCTTTTCCTATTTAAATAAAGAAAATTATAATATCGTTTCTGATTTTGCATACATTATCGGCAAAAATAAATTAAAGAATAATTTTACTTTTATTGTAAAGGATAACGAAAAAACATTTTCAGGAGATTCTAATTTAATAACAAATAATATTTCAAATTTTGTTAAGGTTTTTAATAAAGATTATGATCTTCCAACGACTCCATTTTTTAAAGAAAAATTGAATATAAAGGCGTCATTCCAAAATTCTGCAGATGCTCTTTTGGTTAATAATGGAAGTATAGAAGGTAATAATGTAGTTGCTTCGTTTAAGGGAAAAATTCCATTTTTAACCGATGGCAATTTTGGTATAGATTATAAAAATATCTTACTTAATCTTGATTTTTCAAATCTTGTATTAAACAGGATATTTGTTGTAAAAAAAGATATTGCTCAAAATCCGCTTTTATCAATAGGGGATGCAAAAAATCTAATTAATTTATTTCAGTATGTTAATGCAAATATTTCTGCAAAAAGTATTATTTTAAATAATTATGTTATATCAGATTTTTCTCTTACTACCACACCAATATTTTTAGAAAATAATTTTGATGGTATAAATATAAAAAATTTAGATTATAAGATTGCAAAAAATAAATTTTCTCTTAGTGGAAAAATATCAAATATAAAAGATGATCTAACATTAGATGTAAGTGTGAATACAAATATTCCGTTTACTGTTTCAAATATTTTTGGAATAAGATTGAAAGTTACAAAATTTATATCAAAAGTGTTGGCATCTTCAAATTTACTTAAACTTGATAACTTTGATATAACATTAGCAAACAATGATATTTTTGGTTCATTTATGTCTTTAGAAAAGGATGGTAAGACAACTTATACTGCTAATATAAAATCAGATTCTATTAATCTTGATAGTATTTTCAGAGCAAATATAGATTTGCAATTTATTATATCAAAACTTTCATCGCTTGGTAATAATACACTTAACCTTGTTTCATCATTTAAAAGGTTTAAGATGAATAATAAAAATTATGAATTGTTAAAACTCAATTCTAATTTTAAGGACGGATCATTAAACATAAAAAATCTTACATTCAAGGATGCTGATTATTCTAGTCAGATGAAGGGTGATTTAATAGATATAGTTGGTGACAATGGTAAATTTAAGAATTTTCAATATAAAATTTCATCCCCATTATTAAAGGGATTAACACTTCCTTTTATCAGAAATACTTTTATTGAAAAAATAATAGCTAATGGTGTTAATCAAATAAATATTCTCTTAAATGGTGAGGCAAAAAATCCGGTATCTTCTGTTGATGCAAGTTTGGGAAATATCAGTGTAAAAGTTAATGGTAAATTACTTGATAGTAATTCAGATTATAAAATTGAGCTTTCTCATAACGAGTTAAAAGGATTTTTGTTTTCGTGGGGATATATAGAAGAAAACTTGATGAATTATTTTTATGACAATATTCCATTCAGTGTGACCGCAGATGTAAAAGGTAATAATATAGATAACATAAAACTTAAGATAAAAGATAATTATATAACTGGTTATATTACAAAGGAAAATGTTAAAAAAGATGTTATTACATCGGTTGTATTTAATTCTGATAAATTAAATGTAAAGGGTGTTATAAAACGAATTCGTGAAACTGATGGATATGTTGATTTAATATTAAAACTTATTCGTTTGATTCCATATAACCTTTCAATTTCTTCAAATGTTCTTGATGATTATGATGGTAATTCATATCAAGATTTTATTCTTAATATAAAGAATGTTCAAAATCCTGGTAGTATAAAGTTATCTCTTAAAAAAGGAGATTATTCAATAGATATAAATTCTGAAATTATTAATTCAAATAATTTTGAAGGAAATATTGATATTACTAATTTCTTTATTCCAAAAAATTTGATGAATAATGATGTTTTAAAACTTATATCAGGTATTCTTGATGCAAAAATTAGTTTTAAAACATTTGGAACAACAGCATATCAACTTTTATCAAACTTAAATGGAAACTTTGATGTAAGCATATCCAAAGGTGTTATAGATGGTATAAGTGATTATAACACTATGTTTGCAAATATTCTTAATCTTGCAAATATAACAACAAATAATGTTATTTATTCATTAGAAGCATCTTTGAAATCGGGCATGTTGAATTTTTCAAATTTGAACATAAAGGGAAAGGTTTCGGATGCAAATGTTGAAAATGCAGCATTTGAGCTTTTTGCTCCTAATATAACAGCAAGCGGGATGTTAAGCGGAAATCTTATCCAAAAATCCATTAACATAGAAAGTATGTTTGATATTTCAAATCTTTCACCAAATAATCTTGTTTTGATGTATAATTTAAAGGGATATGTAAATAATCTGACTGGAAAAATTGATACATCACCACTTATTTCAAAAATAAGCACTGTTTATTTGCAAAAGAAAAAGAAAGAATTAAGATAATTTTTTTAGTTTTTTTAAAATAAAAATACGAATTTTACTTGAAAGATTTGTGTTTGTAGATATTTTATCTATGTCTGTAATGATTTTTCCTATAGATATATTTTCTTTTTGGCAAATAGCTTTTAACTCTTCCCAAAATTCAGGTTCAAGAGATATACTCGTATGATGTCCAGAAATTGTTATTGAATGTTTTTCAAGCATTTGTTTGATTCCAAATTATATAGTTTTACTTACATATTCAAACAACTGTTTGAAATTTTCAAAAGTTTCAATTATTTCAAAATTTACTCTGTTAATTATTTTGAACTTTTTATCAAATTCATCAAATACAATTATATCAAAAAATACACTTCCTATAATAACCCTTTTTTCAATCAAAGGATTTTTATTTTTTACCAAAGGTATATTTATTTCAATGATATTTGGAAAACGATAATTATATTCTATTCTGTTTGTTATTTCTGTTCCATAAAATTCATACGGAGGAAGTATTAAACCATTAGTTTCCTTCAAAAATTCCTGATATTCAGCAGGTATAACAGCAAGATTGTTGTTCTTTAACATTGCATTAGTAAAATCAATTTTTGCACTATTTGCAGCATCGAACCTGACAATATTAGGTATTTTCTTTTTAAATTGTGAAAGTTTTTCTTGTAAATCCATTAAAATCTCCCTGAATTTTTTAAAAACATTGTGCTTCCAATTTCTGACATTTTATCAGAAGCAGTATTTCCACCAGCACCGGCAAATCCCTTTAATGCAGGAAGAAAAACAATACCATCTGGATTTGGAACATAAAGCTCCGTAGGAAGTAAAAAACCATTTTTCTTATCATATCCAGGATGTTCTTTATTAAAAGACAAAATTTGTTCATCAATAAAAGTATCAAGTATTTGCCTAAAAGGTCTTGTCCTTATTAAAAACATATTAGAAAATTCAAGCTTTCCACCATATTCTATTGGTTTTTTAAGGTATATAGTTATATTTTCGGGAATTAAACCTTCGTGCAATTCTTCTATGGTTTCAATTGGAAAGTTTGCATCCATTAATTGTGAAATATTATTGAAAGAAACATATTGCATAAGTTTTTTTGAAATTTTAAAAAAGTCAGTTCTGAAACTTTTTGTATCAAGGACATTTTTGCCTTGGTAATTAACTTTTAATATAGGCATTTCAGGTAGCCCAAGTTTAGCAATCAAATCGTGGTAATATTCTTCACTAAACAGCATCTAATAACCTCCTATCCAACTTTTTTAACAGGCTTTTTTCTTGCTTTTTGATTAAAATATTTCATCAAAGTATTTATAAAGTTTTTATAACTTTCTAATATTTCAGTTCCCTTTTTATCAGGTAAAACATCTGCTAAATTTGGAAGGTCAGAGTGATTCATAAACCTTACAACACTTACACCAATTTCTTCCCATTTTGCCTTTGTATCAGCATAATTTGAAACAGTAGCTCCAGGTATTACGACAATAGGTTTTATAATAATACCGTTATCTTCAGGAAGCACTTCGTTAATCATATTTTGTATCATATTTGAAACATTTTTTATTTCCCAAACAGGCGAAGTAAATTTATGTTCGTTTGTAAACCATGATGGTGCATCAGTTCCAGAATTAGAGATTTCATTTGCAATAATATCACCTGTTTCTGTTGTAATAATTCCAATAATCAAGGTATCACTTTCTGCAATAGAAACAAAGTCTACATCTGTATTTGCAATAACTTGAGGACCTATATTTGTATAGCCAGTATCAACTAAAATATCATTAATCATATTTCTGTAAACATCCAAAGCTGTGACCGTATCCGGCATATTTACAACATTATCATTTGAATTATTTTTATGATCAGAAATAGTATTTATTGATACCTGAGTTGGTTGTTCAAAGTTAATATTTTCTGGAGGGGTATCAACCTTTACATCTTGTGTTTCAGGTTTTACTTCCACACTTATTTCAGGTTTAAATTCAGGTTCAATAGTCAAAGTGACGCTCTGGCTACTACTGTAAAGATTTTCCCATTTCTGTATATCTTCTTGAGATGTATTATTAAGAAACGATGGCATGCTTGGATCTTTTTTATTTTGAACGGTTTCTCCAACAGTCTCCTTTCCCTTCATTGTAAATATTTTTATCAAAGCGATTAAATAAAGTGTAGAATTCACAGATGTTACAACAAGCAAAAATTTATCCCGAGAAAGTATATATCTTAACATTCCAAACGAAAACAGATTGTTAAACTTTAATCCCCATAAGGAATTTAACCAATATACTATTGGCCCAAGAAGAATTCCGGTTATAATAACAAAATATAAAAGTTTTTTCTTTAACATATTTAATAGCCTTTTTTTGTTTCACAAATTACCCATTCGAGTTTGATGCTTGCATACTTTGGACATAATTCTTAAACTGAGTTGCAATGTCATCACTTTCCTGTTTTGATTTAGCATCCGTTATTATACTTTTATCATCTTCAATCCTTGGTTTGCCAGGTTTAGATCTAGATTGTATTTCACTTAACATATAAGATAGAGTATATCCATAATTATTAGGTATCATATCTTTATCATTCAAATTGAAAAGATCAATCATAGCAATAAACCCACTTAATTTTTTCATATTTTCATCAGAAACCTTTCCATCTGGTCCTCTGACTTTTCTTATCAAATTTTGAAATTCTTCCACTAATACATTTTGCGCAGTATCTGCTTCTTTTGAAAAATCAAAGAATTTTTTACGTGGTTCATATTTTTTTCTGTATTCTTCTTCGGCATCAGAAGGTGAAAAACCATTATCTATAAAATCACCAATTTCTTCTTTTTTAAATATTTGTTCAGCTTCACTGTGTCCAATATTTTTTTTATTCATAATTTTATTAATTCTGGCTTCTTTATTTTCTTTTAGTTTTTTATCCAATTTTGCGCACATGTAATGGTTGAAGTATCCAGCAATTTGGCCTTGATTTTTTTTCAAATTCCAACCTCTTACAAACTCATCTCCATCAGGTATAGCCTTTATTGTATTGCCGTTTTCGTCATCAAAACTCATCAATTTCAAGGCTTCATGCATATTACCAACAATATTTTGTTTTTCATAATAATTTTTAATTTTTTCAAAAGCCATTTTTTTTGCATCAAAAGCTGTGTAAACGAATTTCCACGGAATTATAATAAGCTGGTTAAGGGCAGGTTGAATAATTTCCAAAAACTGGTCAAGTTCGGAAATTCCAGATGTTATTTTCCCCTCGACTTTATAGTTGTAAATTTTCTTTATATCACCATCAATTTTTGGTCGAGGAAGATCTTTTTCGGGATCAAATTCATCTTGTTCTACCTCGTTAATTTCTGCACTATTTTCGGTTTCTTCTTTTACTTCCATAGTTGCATTATTTCTTTCACTTTCTCCTTCTTCTACTACATCTTCATTTTCAATGAGTTCATCAATCATTTGTTTAAGTTCTTTTTGAGGTATATTTTTATATTTTTCTTGAATTTCCTTAAGGGTTTCTTCTTTTGCAATATTTTTGATGCCAGCCTCTATAATAGCATTAGCAACAAGATCTATTTTTTTTGTTTCCTTTTTTATAAAACTATTAACCTTGTCATTGTATTTGATTCTGTCTTCTATTTCGCCATTCAAATACTGTCTTGCAAGTTTATATAAAGGAGCATATTGATTAAGCCCAAGTTCCTTATCTCCACTTTCTAATTCATCGATTTTTTTCATTGCCTTATACTTGCCATCTTTAACATTGGGATCTTCGAAAAGT
>JAEEGL012727649.1_pt1 | contig 18324 bp, 16 predicted proteins | sample 9134231 | NCBI WGS metagenome assembly JAEEGL01 (sample SAMN16246548, study PRJNA631951) | gut metagenome | biome: gut microbiome; feature: rumen; material: fiber-attached | host: Bos | place: Iran: Karaj | collected 2018-10 | reverse complement strand
TGCAAAAAGAGTGCAAATAACTCGTCCGAAAGCGGGTAATTATGGGCTTTATCGTGCAAAATGATGATTACGTCAAACAACGCATCACGCAACATAGCGTTGGATTGAGCCAGCTCCTCAGGCGTTTTAGGAATCTGTTTTTGGTAGTACTCAACCGTGTATTCTTCTTTGAACTCTTCGGTGTCGCTCGTGTCGGCTTGCTCTTCGGGCAAATCTTGTGGCGAATCGTCTGCGAGGTCGTTTGGTGTGTTCATTTCGTTGTCGTCCCAAGTGGGTATGTTCGTTTTATCTTTTCGTCGCCAGTTGTCTTCCAAAGCCCGTTCGCCCCATGTGTCAGCAAACAAATTTTTCCCGTTTTTGATTAAATTATCGTTATAAAAATACCATTCTTGCGAGCCGACCGTACCCACCATTTTGCTCGTATTGACGCGTGGCAAACCGCCTGTTTTCTGAATTTCATTGTTGCGTTGTTGGACTAATTGATTTTTTTCGCGTTCTTGTTTTTCTTTCTTTTTGCGGTCTTTTGCTTTGACCTGAGCGATGATGTTGTTGATTATATCTTGTTGTTTTTCAGGCGAATAACTTGCGATTTGTTGCAATGAATCTTGCATTTTCCACGTCTTCCAAGGGTTGGCCAATTCGTCCAAAATACTCGTGCGTTGTTCAATATGGGCATAATTTTGGTTATCCATCGGAAAAATCGTTTGTGCCTCTTGGTACAACGGATACGCCTCCACAAACTCATTTCTGCCGTAACACAAGTTCGCCAATCGCAACAGCACCTCGCCCTTATCCAACGAACTGGAACGTGCCGAATCAATGGCTAATTGGTAGTATGCCATCGCCCGATTGGTGTCTTGTTGGTTGAGGTAAATGTTCGCAATCGTGCCATAAATTTTGTCCAATTTATCCTGATACTTCGGATTTCTGCCCATTCGCGATAGTTTTTTGATGGCTTTTTGCGGTTTTTGTTGCAACTGTGCCAACTGCAATTTCGTATTAAACGCCAATTTGGTGTCTTGTGGGTGGGTTGAACGCACTTTTTTGAAGTTTTTGATGGCTTTATCTTTGTTGTTTTCAAGCACGTATAATTGCCCCAAAACGTAGTAAAAACGCGGTTTATAAATCGCTCGTTTCTCGCCTTTGACGGCATTTTCGATGAGCGGAATGACGTCGCTATACGTTTGCCTTTTCAGCTTTATATCTGCCGAAATGGCACTATACAGATGGGCATTTTTATTGGCGAGGTCGTCTTGATTCACTTTTTTGAGCATCTCTTCGGCATCGTAAAGCCATCCCAATTCGCCGTACGCCCGTGCTATCCACAACTGACTTTGTGCAATAACCTCCTTGTCGGTGCCGTAATGTTTTATCACATAATTAAACGTGCCGATGCAACTCTCAAACTCGCCTTTGTAAAACTCCGAAGCCCCCAGCATAATCCACACTTTGCCCATCTGATTGTTAAATTCTTCGCGTTGCAACCACAGTTGATACTTCTTGTCGGTGGCTTTTTTCGGGTTGGGCTTCGGTTTGACGGTGATGGAATGCAGTTTGATACTTTTGCGGCATTTTTCGATGGATAAATCCATTTCGGTGTTGCAAACGCCGATATTTTGATGGTTGCTGATGGGGTAGAGGGGCAATATGGTCGAATAATCGTCTTCGTTGTTTTCGTTGATTTTCAACAGTCCTGCACGATAGGATTCGCGACCGTTAAAATAGACGTTATAATGCGTGGTTAAGCCGTGATAGGAGCGGGTCAAAGCCGTGTTCCGTTGCGTGGAACAACCGCACAAAACCGCACATAATATGATTATCAGTCCCTGTTTTTTCATTCCTTCAATCCTTTGACGTGCGAGGGCATCGCATTAAAATCCTTCAAATAAAACGGCTCAAAATACGCCATATCTTGCAGTGGCTTGGCTTGCATTGCCAACGCTCCCATAAACTCGGCAGACAGAAAAATATCATCTACAAAATGGGCGTTGGGCGACTGCAAAAGCGGTTTGCATTTCTCGGCTCCATTGCCAAAAAAGTAAACGGGACGATTGACTAAAACTTCGCTAAATGATTGTGAATCAATGATTTTCGCTTCGGTGGGTTGCAAAACCTGCAAATCACAGTTGTACAAAGCCGTATAAACCTCCATTCTTCGTGCATCAAGCATCGGACACAAAACCGTATCAGAAGAAGGATTTTGGATAAATTTCAAAGCGTGCAGACACAAGATTTGGAGCGTATCAACGGGAATAAGTGGCACACCCAAGCCAAAACAAAGCCCTTTTGCCACCGAAACACCCACTCGAAGCCCCGTATAACTGCCTGGACCCTGACTGACAGCCACTGCCTCAATCGGAATAGTATTTTGCTGGGCTTTTTGCAGAATCGATTGCACAAAAACGGGCAAAACAACCGCGTGATTTGCTTTTTCGTGCTGGATATGCAAATCAAGTACGGTCTCATTTTGCGTCAATGAAGCCGAACAAATCTCCGTTGCCGTTTCGATGTTGATGATTGCCATAACTTGGCAAAGATACGTTTAATTTTGCATATATGAAAAAAATGTAATACTTTTGCGATTGTGTTGAGGAATTTCTCGGCACAAAACATATTGATTTCGCGTTTGCGATTTATTGGGATCCTTGGAATGTGAGAAGTTTTAAAGATACACCAATAATAAGTCTGCAAACGTCCATAATTTTTTATGGGCGTGACTTATCGGTGTATAGGCATCTTCTCACAGCCTCAAGGATGATAAAGGAACGCTCATATTTCGTTTTTTCTTCCAAAATAACCGCAGACGGCAGTATAGAGAGAGGTTTTTCTCCAATGGGACAAGAACTGTAAAGCCACGAGAGCAGAAAGATTTTTAAAATTTTATAATAACAAAAACCGACGGGGCGATGGGATATAACCGCCTAAAAAACAACATGAAAAAATATCTTTATTTACTAATTGCTTGCACGATGATGTGTTTTGCAGGTTGTGAAGAAAAAGGAGACGAAATCGACAACACAACCGACACAGGCGAAAGCGTTGAAATCAACGAAGCAGACCTTGTGGGGACATGGGAATTTGTGAGTTGTGTGGATTCTTCTTTTAATGAGAAGGGTGAGTTTAATTATTATTACGTAATCCTTTTTGAGTATGATAGCGATAAAAATAAATGGCGTGCATATGAGACTAAAGATAACAATGATGGTACATTTTGCGATTTAGATAAATTCAAATTGTCTTTGACGCTAAATGCAGATAAAACATACAGTGCAAATAGTAAAGACGAGAGGTGGACGTCGATATATGTTCCTGAAAAAACTTATTCTGAAGAAACGGGTAATTGGAGCGTATCGAAAGAAGGTGGTTTAGCACTTAGTATGCAAAAAAGTTATCTTAGGATAGATAAAGAAGATGGTACTGTCGAAGAATACACTACTACTCGTGAACAGTGGCTGAAGTATAATTTTGAGGAAGAAGAGGATGAAGAGGAAGATATATATGCACTCTTTGAAGGCTGGGAATACATTAATTTAGAGTTTTTATATCCAGAGATATTGGCGGAGTATTATAATTATTATGATGAGGAGTGGGGCATTCAGATGAAGTATACGAGTTCTATCACAGAACTTACTGACACACGCTTAGTAATAGAATTGAAAATGTCTGAAGAAACAAGAAAGTTTTTCAAAGACAGTGAATATGGTCCCTCCTTTTCAATAACCTCGGTATTTAAGAAAGTAAAATAATAAGTAAAAAAATAATAATAATCAATTAAAATTTGTGAAATGATGTATAATGAAAAATTGAATAGTCTTTTTGAAAAATGGAAAAAGACGTATAGTGAAGAAGAGCAAAAAAAGTTCTGTGAAGATGGACTTTTATTGAAAGAAGACACCTCTATCAATGTGGATGAATTATGGGAGAAGTCAAAAAGAAGAATTCTGTTCCTTGTGAAAGATTGCCCCGACGGCTGGGGTTATGACCTCCGCACGCTCCTCAGGGTAAGCGATGATGCTCGTAACCTCAAAGGTCAATTTATGCAACGCATAGCCAAAGCATTCTATGGTTTATTGGAAAATCAAGCCGATAAACGCGTGAATGACAAATATGTCAATGAACGTATGGAGAATGGAGAAGTGCAAAAAACGTGGAATACCGTGCCGTTTGCAATGATTGAAACTAAAAAAATGGCAGGTGGTAAAGATGTTTCTTCGGCTGAATTGCAAGAGGCATTAGAACGTGATAAAAAGTTTTTGATAGAAGAGATTGACATTCTTAGCCCAAACGTTATCGTGTGCTTTGATGGAGGAAAAAATATTTTCAATTTTGTAACCAAAGAGTATTGTGCAGGCGAGGAACCTCTCAAAATTGAAGATAAAGAGTATGCGGGTGGCTTTTGTTTATACTATTATAAGTCAAAAAATCTTGCCGTAATCCAATCTAATCACCCATCGTACGCAGAAGAAGATTGGGCATTCCAAGAACGAATTTACAGTCCATTTAATAATTTATTGCGACGAACGGATACGTTGTAAAAACATTTCAGTTACTTATTTAAAAAGGACTTTCATCTTTTGAAAGCCCTTTTCGTTTGTTTTGAATGGTATGTCTAAAACAGTCGTTTTATGCTCATTCTTTTTATCCACTAAGATAGAAACCGAAGAAAAAACGGAATCTTTTTCGGTTGTAACCGAAAAATTACCCTAAAATTTGGCGGTTTGAAAAAATGTACCTATTCAAATATGCAACAAAAAAAAGGACTTTCGTTTTTTGAAAGCCCTTCTCATTTTTTGACGGATTATTTTTATTCTGCACTCAATTCAAAATCGAAGGTGTCGTCTGTTTGTTCGTCCGTAACTTCTTGCGGTTCAGCCTCTTCGTTTGCACGGATGTTGCGGCACGATTCGGGACGATACAAAATCTGCACGTTTTCTGCCACGATTTCTGTTTTGGATTTTCGGATACCATCTTTCTCCCACGAGCGTGTCTGCAATTTGCCCTCAATGTAGAGTTTCATACCTTTTTTGACATACTTTTCCGCCCATTCTGCCAAATTCCTCCACAGGACGATGTTATGCCACTCCGTTCTGTCTGGTATTTGTGTTCCGTTTTGCATTACGTAGCCTCGTTCTGTCGTTGCAACCTTAAAATTAGCTGTCGCCATCCCACGATCCAAGTAGCGTACTTCTGGATCTGCTCCTACGTTACCAATTAAAATTACTTTGTTAATAGTAGACATGATTACATTAAATTATAAAATAACAAGACGAAAGTACGCAATTTTTGGGAATAAAAAAAATAAAAGTACCTTTGTAAAAAATGGTGCGATGAAGAAGATTATATTTTTGTTATTATTTTGTTGTTCCTCTGCGATGCCCCTTTTGATGGCACAAAATGAGGAGTTACCCAGTACGCAACAAGTGCAGTGTATTGCGTTTTATAACTTGGAAAACGTCTTTGATACGTTGCATGCCGAAGGTGCGGACGATGCCGAATACCTGCCCGATAGTGCCAAGGCGTGGAATACCGAAAAGTATCGTAATAAAATCCACAATATGGCGTATGCAATTTCGTTGTTGGGGACGGATTATGACGCTCGGGGAGCGGTTTGTGTGGGGTTGAGCGAAGTGGAAAACATGAATTGTTTGAATGACATTGTGGAGGAATTAAAGAAGTATAATCGTAATTATTCGCCGATTTTGTTGGAAGGACCCGATGAGCGTGGGTTGGACGTGGGACTTTTGTACAATCCCGATTTTTTCAAGCCAACCAACGTGCAAGGGTATAAACTTTTTGCCCATTATGCGGACGGCACTGAGGTGAAAGGGCGTTTGCAGTTGCTCGTTTCGGGGTATTTGTTGGAAGGTCATCCCGAAAAAATACACCTCATCGTCAATCATTGGCCGTCTCGGTATCGTGGCGAGTTGGCTTCACGGGTTGCACGGGACACGGCTGCGATGCTCACCAAACGTATCTGCGACTCAATTTACACCAAAGAAAATAATGCCAAAATCATCATCATGGGCGATATGAATGACGACCCGTTTAACCATAGTTGTGCCAACGTGCTTGGGGCAAGAAAAATGCGTGAGGAGGTCGAAAAAAACGGTTTTTTCAATACGATGTGGCTGCATTTGGATAAAGGGTTGGGGTCGTTGTGCTATCAAGGGACGTGGAATTTATTTGACCAAATCATCATCTCCGAACCGCTTCTGAATGCCCAGTTGGAGGACGGCAAATGGACGTATTGGAAGTCGCAAATCTTTAATAAGCCGTTTTTGACCGTGCAAGAGGGGGACGAAAAAGGGGTTCCGTTGCGGACGCATAAATCGGGCGTTTATCAAAACGGGTATAGCGACCATTTCCCAACGATGATTTATTTGGTGCGAAAAAATCAATAAGTTATGAAGAAAATTGGCTGTATTGTCGGGCTTTTGATGGCGAGTTTTGGTGCGTTTTCGCAGACGGAAATTGTGTTAAATGAACCCGCAGTGATTTATTATATGCCTGCCAATGACCTCGTTTTTACTATCGAATACGATGAAATCATTGAGCAAAAAGGGATTTTTGCGAAGTATGCCAAAGAATTTTTGTACGTGGACGCTATCCAAGAAACGAAAACACACTACAATTTAGTGGGGATTCAGCAGGATATTGCGACCCGTTTGGATTATAATCGTCCTGTTAAAGTGGTGGCACAAAATGAGTTACCGTTGCAATACCTGAACTTTACCGAAGACGGTCTATTGTCGGGCTACAATACGGATAAAAGTTTTATGCCCGTTTCGCCAACTGCCAAGATGAACACGTGGGCAGCCGATTGTCGGATAAGCGATGGCAATTTCCCTACGCCTGAGGAGAGTTGGAGCAATGTGGTGTTGCCGTTGTTTAGTGAAAATTTTTATTCGATGGGCTTGGATAATTTGGCTTTAGAGGCACGCAAACAACTGTTGCAGATTCGCGAAATGAAGTTGAATGTGCTGTGTGGGGAAGTGGAACATTCGCCTTCGGACGGTCGCTCTACGGAACTTGTCTTGCAAGAATTTGAGCGGCAAGAACGTATCTTATTGGAGGCTTTTCTGGGCAAAAGGAAAGTGATTCGGCGTTTCAAACAAGTTACCTACACGCCTTCCGAACCCCAAAAGAATGCGGTTATTGCTAAGTTTTCGGAAAATGCAGGCGTGTTAGAAGCCGACAAAAAAGGTGAGCCTATCAACCTTGCCATTTCCATCACCAAACAGCAAATCAACAAGGATTTGGCTTACTCGTATGGCGACAAAAAAGACCCGCGTGTGCAACCCTCTCAGTTGTTCTATAACCTGCCGGGTCATGCGGATATAAAAGTAACGTACCGCGACAAACAATTCGTCAAAACGACTGTTCCGTTGGCTCAATTCGGGGTGGCGTTGCCCTTGGCACAATCATTGTTTGCTCCAAACGCACTACCACACATCTTTTTTAACCCCCAAACGGGCAACGTAAAAGGCATTATTCCGTGAAAAAAATCATTTTGATAGGTTGGTTGGTTGCCGTGGCGTGTATCGGCAATGCACAAGAGTTAAATTGTTCGGTAACGGTCAATTCGGACAAGATTCAGGGCAGTAACAAGCAGGTTTTTAGCACGTTGCAGCAGGCGATACAAGATTTTGTGAACAATACGCGTTGGACGAATCTGACTTTTGCCACTTCGGAACGTATTGATTGCAGTATGTTTATTGTGGTTTCGAGTGTTGCGGATAACGTTTTTTCGTGCGAGTTGACCTGCCAGAGCAAACGCCCCGTGTACAATACGAATTATTTTTCGCCGATTTTGAATTTTAAGGACGATAAATTTACGTTTAAGTACGAAGAATTTGACCGTTTGGAGTACCGTCCGACTGGCTTTGACAACAATTTGTCGGCACTTTTGAGTTACTATTGCCTGTTGATTATCGGCTTTGATATGGATTCGTATGCTCGTTTGGGTGGAACGCCCTATTTTCAGCAGTGTGAAAACATCGTTTCGTTGGCTCAATCAGCCACTTTTGAGAGTGCGGAGTTGACAGGTTGGAGGGCTTTTGATAGCAATAAAAACCGTTATGCCATCATCAATAACCTCATGGACGAAGCATTTAAGCCGCTGCGAGAGTTTTTTTACGAATATCATCGGCTTTTGTTAGACCAGTTGGCACAAAATGTTCCCAACACTCGCAAGACGTTGGCGAGCAAACTGCCCGTGTTGAAAGAGACGTTTCGCACAAGGCAAAATTCGTACTTGGTGTACTTGCTTTTGGATGCGAAAAACGAGGAATTGGTGAACATTTTCAGCAAGGGAACGGACCAAGAAAAAGCGGACGTGTATGAGTTACTTGTGGGCATAGACCCAACGCGGCAGCAGGTTTATGATAAATTAAAGAAGTGAGATATGAAAATTTTAATCACAGGTTGCAACGGTCAATTAGGCAACGAAATGCGGTTGTTGGCAGTAGAACATCCCAAGCATGAATATATTTATTCTGATGTAATTCAATCAGATAACGCTTTTGTTTTGGATATAACCAACCCACAAGAAGTGGCAGATTTTGTTGCCCAACATGCGATTGATTTGATTGTGAATTGTGCCGCTTACACGAATGTGGATAAAGCGGAAGAAAACGAGGCGATAGCCCAAAAAATCAACGCCGAAGCGGTTGAAAACTTGGCAAAAACGGGCTGTAAACTGATTCATATCTCGACGGATTATGTCTTTGCTGGAGACGCTTGTTACCCCTACAAAGAGTCGGATAGCGTGTCGCCCAAAACGGCTTACGGTCGCACCAAATGGGCTGGAGAACAAGTTTTGGCGAAGACGAATGCGATTATTTTCCGCACAGCGTGGCTTTATTCAACGTTTGGCAATAATTTTGTGAAGACGATGTTACGGTTGGGCAAGGAAAAAAGCGAATTAGGGGTTGTTTTTGACCAAATCGGAACGCCCACATATGCCAAACACTTAGCCCAAGCCATTTTTAAGGCGATTGAAAGCAAGGATTGGCACGCTGGAACCTACCATTGTACGAATGAGGGCGTTTGTTCGTGGTACGATTTTACGCACGAGATTTTCAGGCAATACAATGCACTTTGTCCGCACAATCCGATTGAGGCGAAAGTGAAGCCGATTCATTCTTCGGAGTACCAATATCGCACGCCACGCCCATTTTATTCGGTTTTGGATAAGCAAAAATACAAAGAGACGTTCGGAGCCACGATTCCGCACTGGACAGAAGGTTTGCACGAGTGTTTGGAAAAGTTGGTGGAGAACTAACGAAGAATCAAGTTTGGAATCCTTAAAAACATAAAAAGTATGAAAAAGTTTGAATTAGTTTCGCTTCCGTATGCCATGGACGCATTGGAGCCTGTTATTAGTAGGAAAACGCTGGAATTTCATCATGGAAAGCATTTGGCAACTTATGTGAATAATTTGAATGGGTTGTTGGAAGGGAGTGGGTTGGAAGAAGCGACTCTGGAAGAGATTGTTTGCAAGTCCACGGGTGGCATTTTAAACAATGCAGGTCAGATTTTGAACCATGAACTTTATTTTGCACAGTTTACAGGTAAGCCAACCAAGCAGCAACCCGAGGGGGCTTTGGCAAAGGCGATTGTGCGTGATTTTGGGTCGTTTGAGGCATTCAAAGAGGAGTTCCATAAGAAAGGTGCAACGCTCTTTGGCAGTGGCTGGGTTTGGTTGTCGGCTGACCAAAAAGGTACGCTTGTGATTACGCAAGAGTCGAATGCCGCAAACCCAATTCAGCACGGACTTACGCCACTATTGACCTTTGATGTTTGGGAACACGCTTATTATTTGGATTACCAAAATCGCCGTCCAGACCACCTCGCAACCCTCTGGCAAATCGTCAATTGGGACGTGATAGAGAAACGGTATGGGAAAATTGAAAATTGAAAAATCTTGTACTTAGATAACTAAAAAGGTGAGAAATGAAACCTCTCACCTTTCACCTTTCAAATTTTACTTTTCTACACTCCATACGGAGCATCAATGAGGTTGCGAATCGTTTTGGCAACGTTGATAAGGTGGTCGGCAATACGCTCGGAATCGCCTGCCAACGACACATAATGCGAACCCACCGTAGCCGTACACAAGCCCATAGACAGTTGCTCCACGTAGTACGATTGCATATTATCGCGAATCTCGTCCACTTGTTCCTCAATCACATTCGCCTCGTCCAATGCCTCAATATCCAAGTCAATATAGGCTTTCATCACCTTTTCATAGAGCGTGGCGATGTGTTGGCGTAACTCCTCAATGCTGTTGATAGCGTTATCCGAAAAGGTCTCGGAAGCGTCTCGCAACGACTGTGCATACTCGGTTATGTTCTCCGAATAGTCGCCGATACGCTCCAAATCACCAATGCTTCGAATCGAAGAGGTGAGGTATTGATGGTCTTCCTCGTTGACTTGTTGCCCGTCCAAAAGCACTATATACTGCACTAATTCGCGGTTTAGGAAGTTAAGTTGCTTCTCGTTACTGTTAAATTTATCCAATTGGTCAAAATTCATGGTCGTAATCATATCCAACGCCAAATTGTAGTTTTCTATCGCCGTTTCGGCCATTTTTTCGATTTCTAATTTTATCTGTCGGATAGCGATGGCAGGCGTACGGAGCATTTTTTCATCCACAAATTGGAAGTGTGGCTTGATAGCATCGTCTTGTTCTTCTTTATCGGGAATCATGTGCATACAGATACGCACCAAAGGCGAAGTGAGCGGCAACATAATCGCAACCGTAAAGACATTGAAAAACGTGTGGAACATAGCGAGTTGGATTTGTGGCGTGATGAACAGATTTTCGAAAATAGTTCCGAAAGAGAGTGTCCCGTTGCTTGCAACCCGTAGTACACTGCCTAACACAAGGAATAAAATCACACCGAAACAGTTGAAAATCAAGTGAATAAGTGCAGTTCGTTTGGCGTTTATTCCACTCGTTATACCTGCAATGATTGCCACCACGCACGAGCCGATATTCGAACCCATAATCAAATAAATTCCTTGTTCCAACGAGATTAAGTTCGTTACAATCATCGTCAAAGCGATGGACGTCAGCACCGAAGAGGATTGAATGATGGCCGTGAGGATAATGCCGATTAAAACCAACATAATACTGTTGTTAATGCTCGCCAAAAAGAGTTTGACGGACTCCATGTGAGCAAAACTTTCCATCGAGTCGGACATGAGCGTCAAGCCCACAAAGAGCATACCGAAGCCGATGAGGATGCCACCGATTGTTTTTACTTTTTCCGATTTACTAAAAAACGACAAAAAAGCCCCGAAACCCGCAAACGAAGCGAAAACCGTACTGAGCGACAGCAAAGAGTCGCCCGACAAACCGAGTGCAACGATTTGTGCTGTGATAGTCGTACCGATGTTGGCTCCGTAGATAATCGTTGCGGCTTGCGACAGGGTCATAATGCCCACGTTCACAAAACCAATCACCATCACGGTCATCGCCCCCGAGGACTGAATGGCAGCCGTTCCGATGGCTCCAATAGCCACTCCAATGAGCTTATTGTCCGAAACTTTGTCAAATAATATCTTTAATCGCCTACTGCTGGCAGCTTCCAAGTTCGATGACATAATCTGGCACGCCATCAAAAAGATACCGATACCAGCCAATAACGTTAATAATGCCGAAAAAATAAAATCTACGCTCATAAAATCATAAATTGTAATCGTTAATAATTGATAAGGCTTGGTTTTCTTTGTTTTGCATTTCCATCGCATCCGTTTCGGTCTTGTCTTTTTGACCAATCAGGTGCAATAAACCGTGAATAAGTACACGTAAAAGCTCATCTTTGAAAGAATGAGAAAATTGTTTTGCATTCGTAAAAATCGTATCAATCGATACAAAAATATCGCCTTGAACAGTGGTATTTGTACAAGACGAATCGAATATATTTACATTGGAATAATCAAACGTGATGATGTCCGTAAAGTAATCGTGGTCTAAAAACTGGCGATTGATGCCTAAAAGATAAGCGTCATTGCAAAAAATGTACTGTACAATGCCAATTTTGCAATGGTAGGAGCCGATAACGTTCTGCATCCACGAAATTATATGCTCTTTTTTAGAAAGTATTCGCTCCAATTCGGGGCGATGCACACTATCTGCCAAAGAAGAATCAATATCAAAAATCACCATAGAGGATTAAAAACTAACTACACAAAGTTATAAAAATTATCTGTGGCAAAAAATTATTTTTCAATAAAACCTCCACCAATCACCAAATTGTCTTTGTATAGTACGACCGATTGCCCGGGCGTTACACCCCAAACAGGCGTTGCAAAATGGAGGCAGATGGTTGTTTCGTTTATTTTTTCTACTTTGGCTTCGGTAGGGGTGGAGCGGTAACGGATACGAGCCATAACGGTCGGGTCATCTTGTAGCCAGTTCCAATCCCGAATCGAGCAGCGGGTGGCAATGAGCGAGGTGCGGAATAAGTCCTCGTTATGCCCCAAGGTAACCTCGTTCGTCTCAGCATTGATGTGGGTTACGTAGGCAGGAAAGCCCAAAGCAATTCCGAGCCCTTTGCGTTGCCCGATGGTGTAATTTTGGAAGCCTAAATGCTCGCCCACAACCGTCCCATCTTGCAGGATAAAGTGCCCTTTGTGGTCGTAGTTGGGTACGTTGCTTCGCAAAAACGTGCGGTAATCATTTTGCGGAACGAAACAAATCTCTTGCGATTCCTTCTTTTGAGCCGTAAAGGTAAAGCCTGCTTGTGTAGCATATTCTTTGACGTTATTTTTTGTCCAAGCACCCAATGGAAAGAGCGTTCGTTCTAATTGTTGCTGGTTCAATCGCCACAAAAAATAGGTCTGGTCTTTGTGATTATCAGTGGCATTGGTGAGGTACAAAAAGTTTTGGCGAGGCACGATTTGGGCATAGTGTCCAGTGGCGATATAGTCGCATTGCAAGTCGTCCGCAAAGCGTATCAACTCGCCCCATTTGATATGTTCATTGCACAGCACACACGGGTTAGGTGTTCGACCGTGCATATATTCGTCAATAAAATTATGAATGACACACTGTTGAAAGGTGTCTCGAAGGTCTAAAATATGGTGTTCAAAGCCGATTTTTTCTGCCGTATGCTTCGCCTCCATAATGCTTTCAATGGTGCAACAGCCTTTTTCTTTCGCCAAGCACGATTCTTTGATGGAGTCATACGTTCGGAAGGTAACTCCCACCAAATCATAACCCTCTCGCTTGAGCAAGAGGGCTACAACGGTGGAGTCAACGCCACCTGACATGGCAACTAACACCTTTTTTTTCATCTTACATCATTCCGCCCATACCTGGGTTAGGCATTGCAGGAACGGGATTTTCTTCTTTCTTCTCGGTGATGACGCACTCGGTTGTGAGGAACATACCCGCAATAGAAGCCGCATTTTCCAACGCTACACGCGTAACTTTAGCAGGATCTACCACACCCGAAGCAAGCAGGTTTTCATAAACGTCCGTGCGAGCATTGTAACCAAAATCACCCTTGCCAGCACGCACTTTATCCACTACCACAGCACCTTCTTTGCCTGCATTGGCAACAATCTGACGCAAAGGCTCTTCGATAGCACGTTTGACAATTTCGATACCAGTTTTCTCGTCTTCGTTCTCTGCTTTAACGCTGCTCAGAGCATCAATAGAGCGGATGTAAGCCACACCACCACCAGGCACGATACCCTCTTCAATAGCAGCACGAGTAGCCGAAAGGGCATCGTCAACGCGGTCTTTCTTTTCCTTCATTTCCACTTCGGAAGCAGCACCCACGTTCAACACTGCAACACCACCAGCCAATTTAGCCAAACGTTCTTGCAATTTTTCCTTGTCGTAAGACGATTTAGTGGCTTCGATTTGGGCTTTGATTTGGCTAACTCGTTGAGCGATAGCGTTTTTGTCGCCCGAACCGCTCACGATGGTCGTGTTATCTTTGTCAACCGTTACGCTTTGAGCCGTACCCAACATATCCAACGTAGCACTCTCCAATTTGATACCTTTTTCGTCCGAAATAACCGTTCCACCCGTCAAGATAGCGATGTCTTCCAACATTTCTTTGCGTCTGTCGCCAAAGCCCGGAGCCTTAACGGCACAAATCTTCAACTGAGCACGCAAACGGTTCACAACCAAGGTGGTCAGCGCTTCACTATCCACATCTTCTGCCACAATCAACAGCGGACGACCCGACTGCACAGCAGGTTCCAAGATAGGGAGCAACTCCTTGAGGTTGGAGATTTTTTTGTCGTGCAAGAGGATGTATGGATTTTCCATTTCCACCTGCATTTTTTCGGTGTTGGTGATGAAATACGGGCTGATGTAGCCACGGTCAAACTGCATACCTTCCACCACGTCAATCGTTGTGTCAATACCTTTTGCCTCACCGATAGTGATAACGCCATCTTTTGACACTTTACGCATCGCATCGGCAATCAATTTGCCAATTTCAGCATCGTTATTCGCCGAAACGGTAGCCACTTGTTCAATCTTATTGAAGTCATTTCCAACGACCTCCGATTGCTTTTTAATGCTTTCCACAACGGCACTAACGGCTTTGTCAATACCGCGTTTGAGGTCCATTGGATTCGCTCCAGCGGTAACGTTTTTCAAACCAACATTAACGATGGCTTGCGTCAAAACGGTGGCAGTTGTGGTACCATCACCTGCTTGGTCGCCCGTCTTAGAAGCCACTTCTTTGACGAGTTGTGCACCCAAGTTTTCGGCAGCATCATCTAATTCAATCTCTTTTGCAACCGTAACGCCATCTTTGGTGATTTGTGGAGCACCGTATTTTTTATCAATGATAACGTTGCGTCCTTTCGGTCCGAGGGTTACTTTTACGGCATTAGCCAGTTGGTCAACGCCTTTTTTGAGGGCTTCGCGAGCCTCTACATTATACGTAATTTCTTTTGCCATAATTCAAAACTTTAAAGATTATTTAATCGTTGCAAGCACGTCCGATTGACGCATAATGATGAACTTTTCACCATCCAATTCAATCTCGGTACCTGCGTATTTTCCATACAACACTTCGTCATGTTCTTTGAGCACCATTGCCTCGTCTTTTGTGCCATTACCAACGGCGATGACGGTGCCACGAAGGGGTTTTTCTTTTGCATTGTCGGGGATGATGATGCCACCGACCGTTCTTTCTTCTGCTTCGATAGGTTTAACCAAAACTCTATCTGCTAAAGGTTGAATTTTTGCCATATTCTATATCATTTTTTAATTATTTCCGTTTGTTAAATTTCAATATCCGTGCCAAGTTTTTTTACTGCCATTTTGGCATTTTTGCGATGGCTTGTGCAAGGTCTTTTTCGATTTGTTGCTTCAATTCAGCCGTGTTTTCAAATTTTTTTTCGGGACGAATGTAGTGCAAAAGTTTCACTGTAATTTGTTTGTCGTAAATGTTTGAATTAAAATCAATTATGTGTATTTCGATGCTTCGTTTTTTGTGTTCAAAAGTGGGATTTTGACCGATGTTCATGATGCCTTTGTAGGTCTTTTGCGGTTGGTCGTCGAGTTGGCATTCCACCGCATAAACGCCATCGCACGGCTGTAATTTTTCGGCAGGAATGGAGAGATTTGCAGTCGGGAAACCGATTGTATGTCCTTGTCCAAAGCCTTTGACAACCGTTCCGTTGAGCGTGTAGCTGTAACCCAAACAGAGGTTGGCTTTTTCAATGTCGCCTGCCAAAAGATATTTGCGAATCTGCGAAGACGAGATATGTAAATCGCTCTGCAACTCGTTGAAACGCACGATTTCGATGCCTATTTTTTGCCCAATTTCTTCGTAATTTGCTGTTTTGCCATCGCTTCCAAAGGTGTGATTATACCCCAAAACCAACTTTCGAACGCCCCACGAATGCAGTTTTTCCATAAATTCTTCTGCCCGCAAGCTTGCAATCTGTGCAAAAGGATAGATTTTTAGCAACGAAAGGTTCTGTTGTTCCAACAATTTGATGCGTTCCTCGTGTGTGGTGAGCAAAGGGACAGTGGCGTTTTGTAGCACTTTTTGCGGGTGTTCTTTGAAGGTTACGACCGCCGTTTGCAAGCCATTACTGCTTTGTTTGAGGAAATCTAACAGATAGCAATGTCCCCGATGAACGCCATCAAAAAAACCTATCGTAGCAATGTAATGTGGCATCAAATTTTAATGTATATCTTTTTTTTGTAAAGTGGGTAAGCAATGCACCACATAACAAGTACTAAACTTAACGCACAAGCCAACGAACCGCCTGTTTGACCAAACAACGGCACCATACACACATTGTACCACGCACCCCACAGACTGTACGTTTTGCCTGCTACATCGAATTTGATGACTGCCATCACGGTGACCAAAATAGCGGATAAACAGAAGATAAACAGCGGATTAACGCCAAAACTTTCAAAGAAATTATACCAACGAAAGCCCGTTTTAGAGGAACGTTCGGCATCGCGAATATCTATCAACCAAATCAAAATCCCTAACACCAACGAAGCCAACCCACAGGTTACTAGCACATAACTTGCACTCCACATTGATTTATTGATGGGGTAGGCATAGTCCAACAGAAAACCTGCCAGCAAAATGACGCTTCCAAAACGCAATACGCGTGCCATTTTATCCCAATTTGAAGCCTCGCTTTTGAGTATTTTTCCGACCAAAACACCCACCAAACAGTGTGCAAAACACGGAATCGTGGACAGCAACCCTTCGGGGTCAAAAGCAATACGAGTGGCTTCTCCGTTGATCATTGCCGTTTTATGGTACATGTGTTCGTCGCCCAAGACGGCTAAATCGACTCTGGCCAGAATGTTGTCGGGCGTTAAATCAAAACTATGTGTGAGCGAAATCAACACACAATATCCCACCAAAAACAAGGCAATCAACCAAGGTACATTTTTCGGTTTAAAAACCAACAAAAGCAGTGCAACAACGCCACTCACGATGCCCAATCGCGGGAACACGCCCAAATATCGCAGATGTGCCCAAGGGTACTGAAAAAGCGAGTAAACAAGCCCATCTCCCGCACAGATATGCCGCAAAAACATACCAAACCAACTCAAACCCCAACCAATCAAAATAATCAAACCACCCCGATAAATAGCGTGCCAGACGTTCGTTTGGGTTAGTGCAAAATTGGATTTGCTGTACGAGATATACATCGCCACGCCCATACAAAACATAAAAAACGGGAAAACCAAGTCGGTAGGGGTGCAACCATTCCATTCGGCGTGTCGCAAAGGGGCATAGATGTAACTCCACGAACCCGGGTTGTTCACCAAAATCATACCCGCAATCGTTATGCCTCGCAATACGTCTAAGGCTAAAATGCGTTTTGTTGTTGCCATATTCTTCGGAACGATGTTAATTTCTGCAACCTACTCACGCACCATTTTGGCGATGTTAATAACCACCTCTTTCGCCTTCTGCAGAGAGGGAATTGGCAGGTACTCGAAGCGACTGTGGAAGTTCTCGCCTCCCGCAAATAGGTTGGGGCAGGGCAGTCCTTCAAACGACAAACGAGCCCCGTCCGTACCACCACGAATCGGCTTCACCTTTGGGGTTACGTCCGCTTCTTCCATCGCTTTGATAGCCCTTTCAACAACAAACATAACGGGCTCAATTTTTTCTTTCATGTTGTAATACTGGTCTTTGATAGTGGCTTTTGCGGTATTTTCGCCAAATTCTTGGTTGATTTTGCGTGTGAGATGCTCCATTTCCTTCTTTCGCGACTCAAAACGCTGACGGTCGTGGTCACGAATGATATACGTCAAAGTCGTTTTTTCAATCGTGCCGTTCATCCCCACCAAGTGATAAAAACCTTCGTAACCTTGCGTGTGTTCGGGCGTTTCCCAACGCGGAAGCATGTTGGTGAACTGCGTGGCTATCCGCATCGAATTGATCATTTTATGAAAAGCGTAGCCCGGATGGACGTTGATTCCGTTGATTTCAATGACACAACTTGCAGCGTTGAAGTTCTCATATTCCAACTCGCCAATCATCCCACCGTCAACCGTATAGGCAAAATCGGCTCCAAACGCTTTCACGTCAAAATGGTCGGCACCACGCCCAATTTCCTCGTCAGGAGTGAAGCCTACGCGTATTTTTCCGTGCTTGATTTCGGGGTGTGCGATGAGGTGTTCACATGCCGAAACAATGGCTGCAATACCCGCTTTATCGTCCGCTCCCAACAATGTTTTGCCGTTGGTTACGATAATGTCCTGACCCTTATAATTCAAAATTTCAGGGTACTTGCTAACCTGCAAAATGATGTTTTCTTCCTCGTTCAGCACGATGTCATTGCCGTCATATTGCT
>JAEEGL011807992.1_pt1 | contig 18324 bp, 14 predicted proteins | sample 9134231 | NCBI WGS metagenome assembly JAEEGL01 (sample SAMN16246548, study PRJNA631951) | gut metagenome | biome: gut microbiome; feature: rumen; material: fiber-attached | host: Bos | place: Iran: Karaj | collected 2018-10 | reverse complement strand
TGGATGGATACAAAGATATTACTTGAAAATGGAACTAACGAACTGGAAGTGCTTGAGTTTGAATTGGATGGTAATGCATACGGAATAAATGTAGCCAAGATCAAAGAGATCATTCCTTATCAGACGGTTACGCCCGTTCCGAATTCACATCCCAGCATTGAAGGAATATTCATGCCGAGAGATGTTATGATCACTGCTATCGATCTTAAGAATTGCCTTCAGCGCGGTGAAAGCACACCCGGAGGATTGTTTATCATAACGAATTTCAATAAGCTTGATATTGCATTCCATGTTGACAGCGTTAAGGGAATCCACAGAGTTTCATGGCAGGATATAATTAAACCCGGTGCTACGGTTTCTTCTGCAGATGAGAGTATATCAACAGGTATCGTTAAACTTGAAGACAGCCTTGTTATTATCCTTGACTTCGAAAAGATCGTTACCGATATCAACCCCGAGACAGGACTTAAGGTTTCCGAGATCCTTGAGCTTGGCGACAGGAATCGTACAGATGTACCTATTCTTATTGCAGAGGATTCGGTTCTGCTTAACAAGCTGATCGTAGATTCTCTTAAGAAGGCCGGATATACGAATCTGATCCACACACAGAATGGTCAGGAAGCATACGATATTATCACGGAGTGTAAGGAAAAAGGTACTCTCGAAGAGCATGTTCAGTGTATCATCACTGATATAGAGATGCCGATCATGGATGGACATCGTCTTACAAAGCTTGTTAAGAATGATCCCGAAACATCTAAGATCCCGATCATCATTTTCTCTTCTCTTGTAAATGATGAGATGAGAAAGAAGGGCGAGTCTCTCGGAGCAGATGCTCAGCTTTCAAAGCCGGAGATCGGTAATCTTGTTCGTACCGTTGACAGCCTGGTTTCTCGTTAGGCTTATGAAATTACGGATAAACAGATTTAATAATTCGTATACCCCGTAGACATCTGCGGGGTATTTTACAGTAAATCCATTTAAGGAGATATTATGGCATCGGAAGAACAATATCTTGATGACCTGCTTAAAAATGTAATAGGTGATGAACCTCCAAAAGAACGCACCATGCAGGACGTGATGCGCGAGATCGGAGTAGATTATAACCCTGAGCCTGAGATTGAATCACAGACTCCCGATACTGATCCGGATATTGTTTTATCGGATCCTGTCAGTGTGCCCGATGATATTCCGGCCGCTGACATACCGGATACTTTTGAAGACACATCAAATCTGACATTTCCTGATCAGGATGTTCTTGCTGATATGCTGGATATTCTTGATAATCCCGCTTCTTTTGCAAATGAAACACAGACTGCTGAGACTACAGAAGAAGAAATCAGTCAGATGCTTGAGGGAGTTCCGGGGATAATAGACGAGCCCGCTCCTTCAGAAGAGACTGTTTCTTTGGAAGAACCTGCTCCTGCCGTAGAACCCGCTCCTGCCGTAGAACCTGATCCGCTTCAGGAAGACCTTGAATCGATGCTTGACGGCATTGAAGAAAGCTTTAATTCCGAAGATATTACTTTGGATATACCTTCAGATTATTCTGCAGAGGAGATCTTAGATAATGAAATACCTTCTGAAGAAATTTCTGCTGAAGAACCTGTCTCACAGGAAGATCTTGAAGCATTATTGGCTGGACTTGGTAATGATGAAGCAAGTGCGGAAACTGGTGCGGATTTAATAAATGATGAAAGTGAGCAATCATTATCATCTGAAGATATAGATACCATGCCGGAAGAAGCAGAAGGTTTGCTGGATGCTGTGGAAGAAATTCCAGTCGAAGATTTTTCGATCGATGAACCTGCTGAAGAAATACCTTCAGAAGAGCCTGTATCACAGGATGATCTTGCAGCATTACTTGAGGGAATGGGCGGTGACGATCCTAATGCGAAGATGTCACCCGATGATATAGCCGCCATGTTTGCAGCCGCAGAAGGCGTAACAGCCGCCACGGAAGAGACTCCCGTGGAAGAAGCTCCCGCTGAGGAAACACCTGAAGAAGAAGCTCTCGCAGAAGAACCTGTTGAAGCACCCTTAGAAGAAATATCTGAAGAAATACCTTCAGAAGAACCTGTATCACAGGATGATCTTGCAGCATTACTTGAGGGAATGGGCGGTGACGATCCTAATGCGAAGATGTCACCTGATGATATAGCCGCCATGTTTGCAGCCGCAGAAGGTGCAACAGCCGCTGCAGAAGAGACTCCTGCAGAGGAGACCCCTGTAGAAGAGACTCCTGCAGAGGAGACCCTTGTAGAAGAGACTCCTTCAGAAGAGGCTCCGGGAGATGAAACGCTTGCAGATGAAGCGCTTGCAGATGAAGCACCCGCTGAAGAAACATCTGATGAAGATGGCGTAATGATGTCATCGGATGATGAATTATTGAAGATGCTCGGTGAAGCAACTACTGCCGAGGATTTTGTCATGCCTGAAGATCGTCTTGCTAAGGCTGATGAATCTGACATATCTGTTGAAGAAAGTGATGCTGAAGCAGCTGCCGAAGTTGCCGAAATCGATGATAACAATCTTTCACAAAGTGATATAGAAGCACTGATGGCTGGAGAACCTCTGGAAATTCCTTCCGGCGACAGCCAGGAAGACCTTGAAGCGTTACTTGCAATGGCAGGTGAGGGTAGCGAAGAACCTTCATCGGAGAACCAGGATGACCTCGAAGCCATGCTTGCCGCTGCCGGAGAAGGATCTGAAGAATCAGGGTCAGGCGAGGAACCATTGGAAGGTGATCTGAGCCAGGATGATCTTGAGGCCATGCTTGGCGGTATTGACATGGAGGAACCCGAGGCCGGATCCTCTGAAGAGTTATCCGATGTTGAAAAGCTTGAAGCAACAGAAGGAAGTGATGAAGATCTTCTTTCGCTTCTTGAGGGGATTGATGACACTCCCGAAGAAGAAAGAGGCCTTGACGGACTTCCTGATGAATTAAGCGGTGTGATTGGCGAAGGGGAAGAAGATCAGGAAAAACCGAAGAAAAAGAAGTTCTCTCTTTTATCATTACTTCCTTTCGGAAAGAAGAAGAAAAAAGACGAAGAAGAAGTAAAGACCAATTGGGATGAAATAGATGGTGAGCCTGATTCGGATCAGCCTATTGAAGCTGCAGCCGAACAGATTGATGATATTCTTGCAGGGATTGAAAATGAAGAAGAATCTGCTCCTTTAGCCGCAGGTGAAGGGGAGATTCCTGAAGATGCTCCTGAAGCGGGAGAAAAGAAAAAGGGCTTCTTTGCCAAGATCCTGTCATTTTTATTTGATGAAGAAGAGGAAGAAGAAACTCCTCCTGAAGAAGTTTCAAATGAAGATATACTTGCCCAGATAGATTCAGAAAATGCACAGGAAGATGCTAAAGGCAAGAAGGGCAAAAAAGGCAAAAAGGATAAAAAGAAAAAAGGTAAGAAATCCGAAGGCGAAGAGGGAGAAGGATCTTCCGAAGAAGGCGAAGAAGGCGGAGACGATTCCAAGAAGAAAAAGAAGAAAAAGGCTCCGAAGGAACCCAAGGAACCAAAGGAAAAAGAACCTAGAAAGGTTGTTCTTTCCAAGAAGGCATTTATTGCACTTGTTGCATTATGCGCATCTTTAATTGCCGCCGTAGTGATCTTAAGCAGCCTGCTTCCGGATCATGCAGATAAAGTGGCTGCAAGAAGAGCATATTTCCTCGGAGATTACAGAGAAGTATACAATAAACTTCATGATAAAAACCTCAGTGATTCTGATTATCTGCTTTATAAGAAAGCGGAAACGGTTCTGCTGCTGCAAAGAAGAGTTGATTCTTACAGGAACAGGATCAAGCTCAATGAACCTGCACAGGCTTTAGATTCACTTCTTGAGGGTGTATATCTTTATGATATCCTTTCGGAAGGAAACAAGTATAACGTAAATGCAGAACTCGAACCCATATATCAGGAGATCCTTGAAATCCTCAGAAGTGAGTACGGTATAGATCGTGATGAAGCTATAAGACTGTATTCAATGGAAGATTCCGAAGCATACACCGAAGAACTGATAAGAATAATTTCCGGTGGAAACTATAAGATCGAAAAGCCGGTTGATCAGGCAGTCCCTGTAATAGACGAGGAAACAGCACCCGATGAGATGCTGCCTCCGGCGGAACCTGAAACAGCACCCGATGAGATACTGCCTCCGGCGGAACCTGATACAGCACCTGATGAGATGATGCCTCCTCCGGATGCTGATACAGTACCTGATGGAGAGACAGAACAGGAATTTGAAGAACTTCATCCCCTTGAAGATCTACTTGATGCTGAAGAGGATTTATAAATGATAGCGGTTATTGATTATGATGCAGGAAATATAAAAAGCGTTGAAAAAGCTCTCGTTCATCTTGGCAAAGAAGCGGTCATAACCAGAGATCATGATCTGCTTCTGCATGCTGATAAAGTTATTCTTCCCGGAGTAGGGGCTTTCGGGGATGCGATGAGCAGGTTAAATGAATATGCGCTTGTTGATGTCATTCAGGAGATCGTCAGCAAAGGCACTCCACTTATGGGTATATGTCTTGGCTTACAGCTTTTGTTTGATTCTTCTGAAGAATCACCCGGAGTTGAAGGTCTGGGAATTCTTCCCGGAAGGATATTGAGATTTCCCCAAACACCCGGTTTTAAGGTTCCGCAGATTGGATGGAACAGTCTTACATTTCCCAAAAGTTCAAGACTTTTTAAAGGTGTTGATGAAGGTTCGTATGTATACTTTGTTCATTCGTATTATCTTAAAGCGGATGACCGGAATGATGTTGCTGCTAACAGTGATTATATCCTGAACTTTGATGCCGCAGTTGAAAGAGACAATGTTTTTGCCTGCCAGTTCCATCCTGAAAAAAGTTCGGATGTTGGTCTTAAGATATTAAAGAATTTTATTGAGATTTAGGTTATGCTAACGAAAAGAATCATCCCCTGCCTTGATGTTGATAAGGGCAGAGTTGTCAAAGGAACAAAATTTTTAAACCTTATAGATGCCGGAGATCCTGTTGAAGTTGCCAAACTATATGATAAAGCAGGTGCCGACGAACTTGTTTTTCTTGATATTACCGCATCAAGCGATTCAAGAGAGATCAAGGCCGAGCTTGTCCGGGCCATAGCCGAGTGCGTATTTATACCGTTTACTGTTGGCGGGGGTATCAGATCCGTTGATGATTTCAGGATGATACTCCGTGAAGGGGCAGATAAGGTTGCCGTTAATTCGGCGGCCATCATGAATCCTCAGATAATCTCAGAAGCTGCCGACAAATTCGGATCACAGTGTGTTGTCGTTGCTATTGATGCCAAAAGAACCGGCTCTTCCTGGAATATATATAAAAACGGAGGAAGAGTTGATATGGGTATCGATGCAGTCGAATGGGCTGTTAAGGCTGAAAAACTTGGTGCCGGTGAGATTCTCCTCACCTCAATGGATTGCGACGGAACCAAGAACGGATATGATCTTGAGCTTACCAAAGCCATTTCTTCCCGCGTGTCAATTCCTGTAATCGCTTCCGGCGGCGCAGGAAATCCCGAACATTTTTATGATGCATTTGAAAAGGGTGGAGCTGATGCTGCTCTTGCTGCTTCACTTTTCCATTTCGGTGAACTTAAGATAAGTGATCTTAAGGATTATCTTTTTGAAAAAGGTATTCCGGTCAGGAGATTATAGATATGTCGATGATCAATAATGACTGGCTTGCTGAGCTTAAGGACGAATTCTCCAAACCGTATTACAAAGAACTGTATAATTTCGTTAAAAACGAGTATAATACTAGGGTGGTTTATCCGCCTGCAGACGATATATTTAATGCACTTCACCTTACACCGCTTAAGGACGTAAAAGTTCTTATTCTGGGACAGGATCCATATCATGAGGTAAATCAGGCGCACGGGCTTTGCTTTTCTGTTTTGCCGGGGAACCAGACTCCGCCTTCTTTACAGAACATATATAAGGAACTTCAGGATGATATAGGGTGCAGAATTCCGAATAACGGATATCTTTCCAAATGGGCGGATCAGGGAGTGCTTCTTTTAAACACAGTGCTTACTGTACGTGCTCACGAGGCATTTTCTCATAAAGGCAAGGGATGGGAGACTTTTACTGACAGGATAATAGAAGCTCTCAACAGACAGAACAGACCGATAGTATATATGCTCTGGGGTTCGCCGGCTCAGGCTAAAGCATCAATGCTTAATAATCCTCAACATCTTATACTTAAAGCTCCGCATCCGAGTCCGCTTTCCGCTTACCGCGGATTTTTCGGGTGTAAACATTTTTCAAAATGCAATGAGTTTTTAAAATCTCATAACATAGAACCGATAGACTGGCAGATAGAGGATATTTAGATGAATTCATTTATTGAAAAGAAAGAGTTTTTTAAAGGAAATGACATAGAAAAGATAGTCGAAGAATTCGGCACGCCTTTGTATGTTTATAACGAAGACATATTGAGAAAAAGAATGAGTGAGGTTGCAGGTATAATAACCAAGTATCCTTACAAGGCCAATTATTCGATAAAAGCCAATTCGAATCTTGAGATACTTAAGATCGCACGCGAGGAAAATGTCAACTGTGATGCAATGTCTGAGGGCGAGATAAGACTTCTGCTTAAAGCCGGTTTTACACCTGACCAGATATTTTTTGTCCCTAATAACATCGATGCAAAGGAAATGCAGTTTGCAATCGATAATGGTATTATGACCAGCCTTGACAGCATCGATCAGATCAATCTGTATGGATCTTTGAATCCGGGATCAAAATGTGCACTGAGGATCAATCCGGGCGTAGGAGCAGGTCATCATGAAAAGGTTGTTACCGCAGGTAAGAACACCAAGTTTGCAATAGCCGAAGAGGATATAGATGAGGCAAAAAGGGTAGCAGCATCCCATGATCTTACTATATGTGGGATAAATCAGCATGTTGGATCTTTATACATGACTCCGGAACCTTTTCTTAATGCGATAGATCAGTTCCTCCGCATTGCAAGGAAATTCCCTGACCTTGAGTTTATTGATTTCGGAGGTGGATTCGGCATCCCTTATCACAAACTTGAAGATGAGGAACCGTTTGATATTTTCAGACTCAGTATAGAATGGACAAAACGTCTTGATGCGTTTATTGAATCCTATGGAAGTGTTCCTCTGTTTAAATCAGAACCCGGCCGTTACTGTGTAGCTGAAAGCGGAGTTTTGCTTGGAAGAGTAAATGCGGTTAAGTTTAACGGTGATCATAAATATGTCGGAACGGATGTCGGAATGAATGTGCTCATGAGGCCTGTGCTTTATGATTCATGGCATGACATTGAGATAATCTCCGGCGGAAAAGTGGTTACAGGCATGAAAGAAGAGGCAACTATCGCCGGTAATATCTGTGAGTCAGGTGATGTTCTCTGTAAGGACAGACCTATGCCCATGATAAAAGACAATGACCTTATTTGTGTTCTTGATGCAGGAGCATACGGATATTCTATGTGCAGTTCATATAACACAAGGCTTAAGCCTGCCGAGGTTATGATCTGTTCCGACGGATCATACAAACTGATCAGAAGACGTGAGACATACGAAGATATATTTAATACTTTTGTGTAAAAAATGGATAACGGAAAAAAGAACAATCAATTATACAGTAAGCTGGGAAACCAGATAAAAGATTCGCTTACCGAAGGTCTGAAAACAGGCGATTTTTCCGGCCTGAATGATGCTATCACAGATTCTGTAAACAGCGTATTAAAGGATGCGACCGGACGCGTAAATGATGTGTTCATGGACCCTTATAAAGGGCAGAATTTCAGCAGAGTCACGACCGGACAGAAGAGTTATAACACATATAAAGAAGCTGAAGATTATGCCAAAATGCTTCAGGAAAGAAGACGTCTTCATAATGAAGCAGTTCGCAAGGAGCAGCTCCAGCGCGAGATGCACAGGCAGGAGTTAAAAGCATTAAAGAAACAGCAAAAATATGAACTCCGCGTCAGCAATCAGAATCTTCCGGTCAAGTTTAATCCTATCGGGAAAACATCAGGAACGTTATGTATCGCCGGAGGTATTGCCGGGTCAGCGATATTTGGGATCAGATCGATCATATCGCTTTTTGCGATGTTATTCGGATCAGGCACGATAATGGGACTTATCGGACCTGCGGTACTGTTTGCCGGGTGCTTTGGGATCCTTGAATACGGACTTGCAAAGAAGGGTATGCTTGACCGCGCCAGGAAATATGCAACTATAGCCGGCAGCAATATGTATGCTCAGATCTCTATGCTAGCCTCATCACTCGGGCTTAATCCTGCGAAAGTCAAGAAGGATATAAAAAAGCTTTTAAGAAAAGGTTATTATCCCGAAGGTTATCTTGATTCCGACGAAACTACCCTCATGCTCAGCAATGATGTGTTCAAGCAATATGAACTGACCATGAAGACTGCTGATGAGCTTAGAAAAGAACAGGCTAAAAACGAAGCTCTTAATGATGAGATGCTTAATGAAGCTTTAAGTAAACTTGATCCTTCAATGCGCGGCGAATTTGCCCAGATGGTCGGAACCGGACGCGACAGCATCAACCGGCTTCATGAATTAAATAACGGAATTCCCGGCGAGAGTATTTCTAATAAACTTTATGAACTCGAGGATACTTTAAAAGAGATATTTACCAGACTGCAGGAACATCCCGAACAGATGAACAGAATGCATAAGACCATGGATTATTATCTTCCGACGATGATAAAACTGGTTGAGGCTTATGCCGAGTATGACAAGGTCAGGAATCCCGGGCCTGATATAGTTTCTGCAAAGGCCGAGATAGAGAATACTCTAGATACAATAAATGAGGCATTCATACAGTTACAGAATAATCTGTTCAGGGATTCTGTATGGGATGTCACAACTGATGCGCAGGTTTTACAGACCGTCCTTAAACAGGAAGGTCTGGCTAAAGATAAAGTAACAGAATAAAGGAGATTAAATATGAGTGATGTAATCGACATGGAAACGACTAAAACCATTGACCTGGTTCAGGAAGACAAACTCGACACAATGCTTGCCGAGGCTCCTGCTCTGGAACTTTCAGAGGAAGATCAGAAAACTGTCAACAACTATGTTTCAACCATTGATATAACCGATACACAAATGGTCCTTCAGTATGGTGCAGGTGCACAGAGAAAGATCGCTGATTTTTCCGAGAGTGCTTTAAATTCTGTCAGAACAAAGGATCTTGGCGAAGTCGGTACTATGCTTTCCGATGTTGTGACAGAACTCAAGAGTTTTGATGTAAGCGAGACCAAGGGCGGTTTTCTGGGGCTCTTTAAAAAGGGAGCAAATCAGGTTACAGCTCTTAAGGCTAAGTATGACAAAGCTGAAGTCAATATAGATAAGATATCAAAGGTAATGGAAGGTCATCAGGTTACATTGCTTAAGGATATTGCGATGCTTGATAAGATGTACGATATGAACCTTCAGTATTATAAGGATCTTACTCTGTACATCATGGCCGGAAAGCAGAAACTTGAAGAGGCAAAAACTGTTGAATTACCCAGACTTCTTGCTGAGTCGGAAGCATCAGGCCTTCCCGAGGATGCTCAGAAGGCAAAGGATTATGCCGAGAAAGTAGAAAGGTTTGAAAAGAAGATATATGATCTTGAACTTACAAGAAATATCTCTCTTCAGATGGCTCCGCAGATCAGACTGATCCAGAATAACGACACTACCATGTCTGAAAAGATCCAGTCAACTCTGGTCAATACCATTCCTCTCTGGAAGTCACAGATGGTCATCGCCATAGGTATAAACCATGCCGGCGAAGCAGCTAAGGCTCAGAAGGAAGTTACTGATATGACTAACGACCTCCTCAAGAAAAATGCCGAAGCACTTAAGATCGCTACAGTTGAATCGGCCAAGGAATCTGAAAGAGGTATCGTTGATATCGAGACACTTACTCAGACAAATAAGATGCTGATCGAAACACTCGATGAGGTTGTTCAGATCCAGAAGGACGGAAGAACAAAGCGTCGTGAGGCAGAAGCTGAACTTACACGTATTGAAGACGAGATGAAGGACAAGCTCCTTGAAGTCAGCAAACAGTCTGCTGCAAATATGGCTGAATAGATCGATCAATTATATGAAAAAGCCCCGAATTTTCGGGGCTTTTTGTTTTGCCTGTATTAAATGCCGGCGGCGGGACTTGAACCCGCACGATGTTGCCATCAACAGATTTTGAGTCTGCCTCGTCTGCCAATTCCGACACGCCGGCATGCTGTGCGTTTTTTTCGCTCAACGTCATTGATTTTATCATATCAGAAAGCTTAAGGTCAAGCATGCCAAGGTTCATGTCGTCTGTACAAAATATTGCGAAAACATCAATAAATCATACAATATATTGATTGTAAATACATGCGGATATTGGTATAATCTAATGTTGTAGAAGTTTGTGCTTTTATGACATGACGGAGATGATCGATGGAATGTAAAAGAGCCATCAGGCTGATCAACAGATTCCTTGAAGATGACCTGGAAACAGATGAACTTCAGGATTTTTTAGAGCATATCGAATCCTGCGAAGGATGCAATGAAGAGCTTACGATTGCATTCCTTGTCAAGGAAGGTGTTGCAAGACTTGAGAATGGCAACGTTTTCGATCTTAATAAGGAACTTGATCAGACCATGAGCAAAGCCAATCATTCGCTCAGGGTCCGTGAAGGTATGCAATGGCTTTATTATGTGATAATAGGCCTTATCGTTGTGGGAGTTGCTTTTGTTGTTCTGATTATGATCTTTTTATAGATGTATTATGAGTAAATTAGTTCTGATAGATGGTCACAGTATATTGAACAGGGCATTTTTCGGCGTTCCGGAGCTTACAAATTCCGAAGGCCTTCATACTAATGCTATTTATGGATTTTTGAATATCATGTTCAAGATCCTGGATGAGGAAAATCCTGATTATCTTACTGTTGCTTTCGATGTATCCCAGCCGACATTCAGACATGAGATGTTTAAGGATTATAAAGGGACACGTAAGAAAATGGACGATGCATTGTCTGAACAGGTTCCTGTTATGAAAGAAGTGCTCAGGGCAATGGGCATCAAAGTTGTTGAAGCTCCGGGATTCGAGGCTGATGATATTCTTGGAACGCTTGCAAATAAAGGTCAGGCTCAGGGTATTGATGTATCACTTGTTTCCGGTGACAGAGATCTTTTACAGATAGCTACCGATAAGATCAAGATCCGTATTCCCAAGACCAAAGGTGGAAGTACAACAGTCGAAGACTATTATGCTTCTGATGTAAAAAACACTTACGGAGTTACTCCGCTGCAGTTTATAGAACTTAAGGCTTTGATGGGCGACAGCTCGGATAATATTCCAGGTGTCCCGAAGGTCGGGCAAAAGACGGCTACGGAACTTATGGTTGAATATCAGAGCCTTGATAATATCTATGATAATCTTGACAATATTTCCAAGAATTCAATCAGGGAATCATTAAGGGATAATAAAGACCTTGCATACCTGTCAAAGACTCTTGCCACCATCAAGACGGATGTTGAACTTGATTATTCTTTTGACGATGCACGTGTAGGAAACTTTTATAACGATGAAGCCTATGTGATTTTCAAGAGACTTGAATTCAAGAATTATTTAAGCCGCTTTGAGACCAGGATCGATAATAAGGAACTGACAAAAGGCTTTACGATCATAGATGATGCTCAAAAAGCTGAACTTATTGTCTCTGAAGCAGCAGATCGTTCTGATGTTGTAGGCCTCAGCCTTGTTTATGATGACAGGAACAAAGAAGATCTTCTGGGCTTTTCAATCTCTTATGGCGATAACAGTTATTTTATAAGGAAGTGGATGTTACTTGGCGAAGATATTATCAGCAGTATGATCTGTAAGGTCATTTTGTCAGGTAAAGTTGTTTCCGATAATGTTAAAAAGCTTTATCAGTTTACGGACAAGGACATTCATGATGACCTGTTTGATGTTGTTATAGCTGCATATCTGCTCAATCCGTTGAAAAATGATTATGACGTTACAGATATCGGTAAGGAGCATCTTGGGCTGCTTACGCCGGATGTTTCACAGGTCAAAAAGAAATCCTCATTAAGCGATGCGATCGACTCTAATACCGATCTTTTTAAAGAATACGCTTGCTTCAGATCTTATATATGTTTAAAGTCTTATGAAGTTCTTACTGATAAGCTTAAAAACGCTTCGATGTATGAATTGTTTAAAAATATCGAGATGCCTCTAAGCTATGTTATATACAACATGGAACAGGACGGTATCAAAGCTGTTCCGGATAAACTTAAGGAATATTCCGAAATGCTTGGTACAAACATAAGCCGTCTTGAAAGCGAGATCTATAATGAGGCAGGCTGTGAGTTTAATATAAATTCACCCAAACAGCTTGGAGAGGTTTTGTTTGAAAAATTAAACCTTCCCGGCGGAAAGAAGACTAAGACAGGTTATTCAACAGCAGCTGATGTTCTCTTTAAGCTTTCTGAAGAGCATCCTGTTGTTAAAAAGATACTTGATTACAGGGCCTATGCGAAATTGAAGAGTACTTATGCAGACGGCCTTCAGAGCTGTATTGCATCCGATGGAAGAATACATTCAAAATTTAATCAGACCATTACGGCTACAGGAAGATTATCTTCAACAGATCCCAATCTTCAGAATATTCCGATAAGAATGGACCTCGGCAGACAGATAAGAAAAGTATTTGTCCCCAAAGACGGATGCATTTTCATGGATGCCGACTATTCCCAGATAGAACTCAGAGTCCTTGCTTCTCTTTCAGGTGACAGTGAACTGATCAAAGCTTATACAGAGCATGCAGACATACATCGTTCTACCGCATCACGTGTTTTTAATGTGCCATATGAAGAAGTTACCGATCTTATGAGGCGTAATGCCAAAGCAGTTAATTTCGGAATTGTTTATGGTATTTCCGCATTCGGACTTGGAGAGGATCTGGGGATCTCACAGAAGGAAGCAAAGAAGTATATCGAAGAATATTTCAAAACGTATCCTGCAATAAAGGAATTCCTTGATGGCATGGTTTCTTCGGCCAGAGAAAAAGGATATGCGATCACATATTTCGGCAGGAGACGTCCTGTCCCGGAACTTAAAAGCAGTAATTTCATGCAGAGATCTTTCGGAGAAAGAGTCGCGATGAATTCTCCAATTCAGGGCACTGCTGCCGATATCATTAAGATCGCGATGATAAATGTTTTTTATGCTCTTAAAGAAGAGAAAATGAAGTCCAGACTCATTCTTCAGGTTCATGATGAACTGCTGCTTGAGGTGCCTTTGGATGAGGCCCAAAAGGCGGAAATGATACTCCGCGAACAGATGATAAAAGCATGTGATCTTGCCGTCAGAATGGAAGTAGATCTGCATACGGGCAAAGACTGGTATGAGGCAAAATGATGGTGAAAGTGATCGGTATAACCGGCGGCGTCGGAAGCGGCAAAAGCTCAATAGTCAAAGCCGTTGAACAAAGATACAGATGTAATGTTCTTCTTGCAGATGATGCGGCTCACGAAGTTTATCGACCCGGAAATAAGTGTTACGATGATCTTGTAAAACTCATTTCCGAAGATATTCTTGATGAAGAAGGTTTCATTGACAAAAAGAAACTTTCTAATTCAATCTTTAAAGATGAAGATCTGCTTTCGAAGGTTAACGCGATCGTGCATCCTGCTGTTAAGGAAGTTATATTAAAAAGAATAGATGAGTCTAAAAGAAAAAATGACTGCGATCTGTTCCTGCTTGAGGCGGCATTGCTCATTGAGTGCGGTTATAATGATATAGTTGATGAGATGTGGTTTGTTTATGCTGATCCGAAGATCAGAGCGGAAAGGTTAAGGTCCTCAAGAGGATATACTGATGACAAGATAAGATCCATAATGGATTCCCAGCTATGTGATGAAGAATATATCAGGGGATCTGATTTTGTCATTGATAACAGCAAAACCATTGAGGAAAGTATCTGTCAGATAGAAAAAAGGATTGGAAAATGAAGGAAAAACTTGTATTTGGTCTGGATATCGGAACAAGAAGTGTTGTCGGAACGGTAGGTTATCGTAAAGCCGACAAATTCGTTGTTGTTGCACAGCGTGTCAAAGAACATGAGACCAGAGCGATGATGGACGGACAGATCCACGATATACAAAAGGTCGGAGATACCATCAGAGAGGTCAAGGTCAGACTTGAAGAAGCGATCGGTGAAAAACTCGAAGGTGTATGTATCGCTGCTGCCGGCCGTGTTCTTTTTACTGTAAACACCCATGCCGAAACAGATATAGATAACCGCGAAGTTACCGATGAAGATATCTATTCCCTTATATCTCAGGGAGTTGAAAATGCATATAACGAATTTCTTGAAAAACAGGATGCCGATTCTAAGGTTAAATTCTACTGTGTCGGTCATTCGGTGATCAGGTTTTTCCTTAATGGCAACCAGATATCAAACCTCGAAGGACATAAAGCCAGAAATATAGCAGTTGATCTTATAGCAACATTCCTTCCCGATGAAGTTGTAGACGGTCTTTACAAAGCTGTAGAGATCGCCGGATTGCGCGTTGACAATCTGACTCTGGAGCCCATAGCGGCTATCGGTCTTGCGATTCCCGAAAGATTCAGGATGCTAAATATCGCACTTATTGATGTCGGTGCGGGAACATCGGATATTTCGATCACCAATGACGGATGTATACTTGCTTACGGTATGATCCCGATGGCCGGTGATGCGCTTACCGAAAGTATAGCAAAAGCCTGTCTTGTTGATTTTGCAGAAGCCGAAAAGATCAAGAAAGAAGCCGATTTCAAGGAAGAGATAGACTATATGGATATCATGCTTCTTCCTCAGAAGATCAAACAGGAAGAAGTCCTTAAGATAATGGACCCGACATTAGAGGAAATGGCCGGACTTGTTGCAGAAAAGATCAAGGAACTTAACGGCGGACGGTCCGTAAGTGCTGTTTTCATTGTCGGCGGCGGCGGTAAGAATATCAACTATGCTCATAAAGTTGCTGACAAACTTGGGATCGCCAGAGAAAGAGTTGCTCTTCGAGGTGAAGAAGTCATGCAGACGGTCATCTTTGAAGAGGATATCAAGAAGGATTCACTTCTTGTTACTCCTGTAGGTATCTGCCTTAACTATTATGAGCAGAGTAATAACTTTATCTTTGTTTCTTTCAACGGCTCAAGGATAAAGATGTATGATAATTCGAACCTTACTGTCGGAGATGTTGCAATGCAGGCTCAGTTCCCCAATGACGGATTGTTCCCGAAACGGGGAAAAGCACTTGAATTCACCTTAAACGGTAAAGCGAGGATGCAAAGAGGATTACCAGGTGAAGCTGCGGTTATCACGATCAATGATGAGAATGCATTCATTACCAGCAAGATCAGGGCAAACGATGTTATACATGTTAAGGAATCAACTGCGGGACCTGCGGCAACCTTAAGTCTTGAAGATCTTGATGAACTTACGGAATCAATTGAATTTGTTGTTAATGATAACAAGATCACCGTTCCGAAGTTTGCTTCGGTAAACGGAACGCTTCAGTCTAAATTCTATGAGATCCAGGATGGGGACGAGATTGAGATCGTCAATTATTATACAGTGAAGCAGATAGCCGACTTTATGGATGTAATCATCGAGCCGGATATGAACATATATGTAAACAACAATCTTTCGGATATCGAAACAAAAGTCTATGAGAATTTCACTGTCAACTGGACCACAAAGACATTAAGGTCCGAGCGCGAGATGATGGAAGAGGAACAGGATTCATACGGATATGAAGAAGACTATGAAGACCTTCCGGAAAATGATGATGCTGATACCACCAAAACACCGGACGGTGACAGTTATTCTTCCCTTCCCGAAGATGACGGAGAATATCAGGGACCGACACCTGTGAGCGTGATCACCGTAAATGTAAACGGAGCACCAGTCATATTAAGAGGAAAACAGAATTATGTTTTCGTCGATGTCTTTGATGCAATAAACTTTAATCTTGCCGATTCAAAGGGAAGAAGGATCGTTACTAACTTAAACGGAAAACAGGCACAGTATATGGAGTCACTCAAAGATGGTGATTCAGTGGATATTTATTGGGAGGAACCGTGAGAATAACCAGTATAGCCTCCGGGTCAAGCGGTAATTGTGTATATGTCGGAACAGATACAACTCACCTGCTTGTCGATGTGGGAATCAGCTGTAAAAGAGTCCTGTCGGGAATAGAACAACTGGATCTGTCGATCGGTGATATCGACGGTATTCTTATAACACATGAGCATGCCGATCATATAGGAGGATTAGGTATCATCTCCAGAAGGTACGGTATTCCGATCTATACTACAGCAAAAACCAGACAGGCAATATTAAATACCAGAAGCGTAGGCCCGATAGACGAAGACCTGTTCGTTGATGTAAGTGCTGACAACAAGCTTTCTATAAAGGATATAATCGTTAATCCAATGAAGATATCCCATGATGCGGTCGACCCGGTTGCATACAGATTCCAGCATGGAAACAGCCGGATCTCGGTCGTTACCGATCTTGGGAAGTACACAGATTACACTGTTGAATCTTTAAGAAATATGGATGTTCTTTTCCTTGAGGCTAACCACGATGTGAATATGCTTCAGGTTGGACCGTATCCATATTATCTTAAGCAGAGAATACTCGGAGAAAGAGGTCATCTTTCAAATGAAAGTGCAGGATCTTTGCTCTACAGACTTTTGAACGACAATCTGAAAGCTGTTTTTCTCGGTCACCTGAGTAAAGAGAATAATATGCCTGAACTTGCATATGAATCGGTCAGATGCGAAGTAAATATACTTCAGGACAATAATGACTATAAAGGTATAAAAATGTCCGATTTTCCGATGTATGTTGCAAAAAGGGATACAATATCTCAGATAGTAGAGATAGCATAGATAAGGAGAAATTATGAGTAAAACAATCATAACCGTTGTAGGCAAAGATACAGTGGGCATAATAGCAAGAGTATGTACATATCTGGCCAAGAATTCCATCAATATTGAAGACATCTCACAGACGATCGTTCAGGGGTACTTTAATATGATGATGGTTGTTGATATGGATAAGTGTGAAAAGCATTTCGTTGAGATCGCTGATGAACTCGAGGAACTTGGAAATGACATTGGTGTGATAATCAAGGCGCAGAAGGAAGAGATCTTCGAGAAAATGCACAGATTCTGATGTGAGGTAGATATGATCAATTTAAGAGAAGTATCGGAAACAAACGAAATGATCTCCAAGGAAAACCTTGATGTACGTACGATCACACTTGGAATTTCCCTGCTTGACTGTATTGATTCCGATCTTAACAAACTGAAAAAAAACATTCATGACAAGATATATGAATCCGCAAAGGATCTTGTTGCTACCGGAGACAAGATATCCAGATATTATGGGATCCCTATAGTAAACAAGAGGATCTCGGTCACACCTATAGGTCTGATCGGAGGAAGCGCATGCCACTCTGAAGATGATTTTGCATCAATCGCAGTAACGCTGGATGAAGTTGCCAAAGAAGTCGGTGTGAATTTCATAGGCGGATACTCAGCTCTTGTGGCAAAGGGTATGACTAAAGCCGATGAACTTCTTATAAGATCGATCCCGCTTGCACTTTCCCGGACTGAAAGGATAATGAGTTCCGTTAATGTCGGTTCAACAAAGACCGGTATTGATATGGATGCAGTAAGGATCATGGGTGATGTTATCAAAAAGACCGCTGAACTTACTGCCGATAATGATTCGATCGGCTGTACCAAACTTGTGGTCCTTTGTAATGCTCCGGATGATAATCCTTTTATGGCGGGAGCTTTTCACGGCGTGACCGAAGGTGACAAGGTCATAAATGTCGGAGTTTCAGGTCCCGGTGTTGTAAAAACAGCACTTGAAAAAGTAAGAGGAGAGAGCTTTGAGGTTCTTTGTGAAACAATAAAGACAACTGCCTGCAAAGTCACGAGAGTAGGACAGCTTGTTGCAATGGAAGCATCAAAGAGGCTCGGTGTTCCGTTCGGTATTGTGGATCTGTCACTTGCACCCACTCCGGCGATCGGAGATTCCGTAGCGGATATCCTCTGCGAGATGGGACTTGAAAGTGCCGGTGCACCCGGAACTACGGCTGCTCTTGCTATCCTTAATGATCAGGTGAAGAAGGGCGGTGTTATGGCTGCCTCATATGTCGGCGGATTGTCAGGTGCCTTTATACCTGTATCCGAGGATCAGGGAATGATAGATGCAGCAACCAGAGGATCACTTACGATAGAAAAACTTGAGGCTATGACCTGTGTATG
>JAEEGL011105901.1_pt1 | contig 18324 bp, 9 predicted proteins | sample 9134231 | NCBI WGS metagenome assembly JAEEGL01 (sample SAMN16246548, study PRJNA631951) | gut metagenome | biome: gut microbiome; feature: rumen; material: fiber-attached | host: Bos | place: Iran: Karaj | collected 2018-10 | reverse complement strand
TCTAGGGTCTCTGACATTAACAATAATCAAATCATGTTTAGCAGCAGTTACCTTAAGCTGTCTTTCAATATTTCCTACATTTATTCCATCTGAAACAAGAAATATTACAGACCTCCTGTTCAAGGTAGAATTAAGGAAATCTAGAGGTGCGCTGAGATTTGTTCCTTTACTTTGAGGAATAAAGAAAGACAAATCTCTTATCAGCCTTAAAACATGACTTTTCCCCTTTGCTGGTGGAACAAATTTCTCAACTTTATCAGTAAATAGACAAATTCCAGCTCTATCGTTGTTTCGTTCTGCTGCTAGACTCATAACAGCAGCGAATTCGACAGCACTTTCTCTTTTTTCCTTAGAGCCGGAACCAAAAGCCATAGAACCAGAAAGATCTAATGCAATAACAACCTGAAGTTCACGTTCTTCTGTATGCTCACGAATATGTAAGTCACCCGAACGTGCAGAAACCTTCCAGTCTATTGCTCTAAAATCATCACCTCGATAATATTGCCTAATTCCGGCAAATTCCATGCCGTGCCCTTTGAAAACTGACTTGTAACTGCCAGAATACAAAGAGTCTACAAGCTGACGAGTTCTGATTTCTATTCTTCCTACTTCTTTCAGAAGTTCTTTTGAAAGCATTTAGGTATTAGCTGTATCAGGGAACAGCCACTCCTTCCTTTATTCTTCTTACGATTTCGTCAGAATCAATTTCATCTGCTTCTGCTTCATAAGTAGGAATGATACGATGTCTTAAAACTTCCATCATAATTGATTTAACGTCATCAGGTTTTACATAAGACCTGCCGTTTATAAGAGCAAAGCTACGAGCGGCACGAGTCAAATAGATAGATGCACGTGGAGATGCACCAAATCTAATATAGCTCTTCAAAGAAAGATTGTATTTTTCTGGATTTCTTGTTGAATCAACTATTCTTAAAACATATTCAACAATCTTGTCATCAACATATATTTCGCTGGCAAGTTCTCTGAGTTGTAATATCTGAGAGGCATCTACAACTGGTTCTACAACAGATACCTGATGGCTCTTTTCCGCAAGCCCCATTCGTTTAATGATAACTCTTTCATCTTCAAAGCTTGGATACTTAACAATTACCTTAAAAAGGAAACGGTCAACCTGAGCTTCAGAAAGAGTGTAAGTTCCTTCGGTTTCAATTGGGTTTTGAGTAGCTAATACAAGGAAAGGCTCATTAAGCTTGAAAGTTTCATGTTCAATAGTAACCTGGCGTTCTTCCATTGATTCAAGCAAAGCACTTTGAACTTTTGCAGGAGCACGGTTTATTTCATCTGCCAAAACGAAATTAGAGAATATAGGACCTTTATGAGTATGGAATTCAGCTGTTTTCTGGTCAAAAATTCTTGTACCTATAAGGTCAGCAGGCAAAAGGTCTGGTGTAAACTGAATTCTAGAGAAATCCGTCTTAACAGTTCTTGCCAAAGCTTTAATAGCCAATGTTTTAGCAAGCCCTGGAACACCTTCTAATAGGATATGACCATCTGAAATAAGTGCTAGAATCAAATAGTTAAGCAAATCATCCTGACCAACAAGAACTTTCTTAACTTGAGACTTCATGGTCTCAATAAGGTTGCCAGCCTCATTTATACGTTTCTGCAATGATTGATTATCCATTTTTTACTCCATTATTACTCTTCTATCTATCAGCATTTCTAAGTATTTTAACTACTCTTAGATATTACAAAGAATTCAAAACTTCCTTTATATCTGTTTCTATGGCTATTAGCTGTCTATTAGGCATAGAACCTGCATACATTACCATCTCTATATCATGAGTCAATCTGCTAGTTGCCTGAACAATATTATTTGTTCCTGCTATTTCACCACATTTTTCTAAAAGCTCATCATAAGTCATATCTTTAGTAAGAGATTTTGATCTGTAACAACAAGCTTTCTTGAATAATTCAAAATATTCCTTATAAAATTCAGGACATATTTCTTTATATTTAATCTTCAGGGAAGCAGAAATAGTTTCAAATTCAACTTTTTCAACTTTTTCTTCTTTTACTGGTTCCTGAGCAGGTTTAGATTCTTCTTTTAATATTACAGCATCTTCAATATTATTTTCGTGAACTTGATTATTCTTGCTTATATTGTCAAAGAAATAAGCGAAAGCAATCATTCCTATAATTACAATAACAAGAACTATACCAATAATAAAATATACATTGAATAAAGTGTTTTCCTTCTTAGCCTCAGGATTCTTTATAGTATTGGAATCATCATTTTTATTATCAGATTCCTGGGAAGCAGAAGCAACACTTTCTTCTTCAGCAGGGTCATCAGCTACTTTTTTTACATTTATCATTAATGCATTGGATGTATGTTCTTTTCCATCTTTATCTTTAATAGAAAAAGCAGGAATAACCAAAGTCCCAGTTTTCTGAGGAACAAGAGTAATGATTAACTGTTTTATACTTTCACCAACCCCATTTATACTTCTCATTTGTGAAGATTGGCGTTTACCTGCTATATCAAAATCTGGAATAGCTTCAATATCAAAATCAATATTATCTAATCCACCGCTCATTGAACTAAAACTTGAGCTATTAAAGCTAAAAGAGAAACCTGAAGAACTAAAACTATCCTGAGGGAAAGATGGTTGAGTTGACGCCAAAGCTTTTTTAATCTGAACAGTAAGTTCAATCGTATCGCCAAATTCAACATCATTACGATCTACACTAGATGAAATAGTTATATCTTCAGCCAATACCATGCTTGTAAAAAATAGCAGCATAAGTATTGTTGTAATTATCTTACGCACAATCCTGCCTCCTTTTTTATATGGTTAGACTATACCATATTTAAAAAGGTTCCAGTTTATTTTATTTTATTTTTTATTTTTTTTATTTAATTAAAAGTCGCTCTTTGCTCTAAGTTCTATCTTTACCTCGGGAAATAATAAAAGAGTGTTGCAATAAAAATAATAGTCGTTACTATCGGCCAGAAAGTGCTCTTTACAATAATATTATCTTCCCAGACCACCCACTTGAACTTATCAGGCCAACACATCAAAATTGAGTTAATGCTTACAAGCATAAATTCAAAATAAGTAACAAAATAATAGATATCCATATAAATCAAGCCGTCTGCCGCCACTTTATCTCTCAAATCAATCTGAGCAACAATTACGACGAAGAATAAAGCAGCAGTGCTGGCTAGAATAGCACCAGCAGAAAATCCAAGTTGTTTTGACCTTTCCTCATCAATAGAACAAGTCAAAAGCAAAATGAAAATCATGACCAAAGTAACAAATATTGGCAGGAATATACTTATGAAAGACCCCAAGAAAGAACGTCTCAAAATCACATTAAAATACAATTCTGTGTAAACTATGCTTCCTGTATGAGAATGGAATACACCAAAAGTTGAATCATACTTTTCTTTTAAATAAGTAAAGAAGCTTTCAGATATGTTCCAGCCAGGAATAGTCATCTGATTATAAATACCTGGCTTTGCATGAGGCTCAATATCAACATAATCTTTTATGTCTGGAACAAGAATTACATTATTGCCAAAATCCTTTGAACGAAGCCTTACTTTAACAGCTTCAACATCGAAAGGATAAAGAAGTTTTTCTTGTAAATCTGCACTCAAGCGGCATTCAAAATACCAGACATAGACCTTGCCCCCATCAGGACTATCTTTTTCATATAATTGTTGAAATCTACTTTTAAAAGAATCAGAGAAATACAAGCCAGGTTCAATAATTCCAATCTGCTCTTTGGTAAGTTTTTCCCATAAATAACCACTATAATTAACCTTTGTGCTTGATTCGAAGTCGATATTCTTCAGAAAAATACCTACCTTAACTCTATTAATGCGATTGTTTCCTTCTTCAATTAATTGATTGTCATACTTATCCAAGAAACCTTCAATAATATTCTGGTCTGTAAGCGATATTTCTTCAGGGTTCTCATAATCATTAAACTTATTGCTGAAAACGCAAAGTATACTAATTCCCAAAGCAAGAACAACAGCAAACAACGAAGTAGAATACCAGAATTTATTTTTTATATTCTTTGGGAATATCCAACCAAGCATTGTAATCAAAATTGTTACAGAGATTATACAGCAAGCTATTCCGCAAAAATAATAGCGTTTTTCTTTTATGGTTTTCATTACAATACTGTCTTTTAAAACAGTGACAACTAGCGACCATTTTGAATTAGGAACTGCCTCAACAAAACAATATAGGTTTTCCTTGCTGATATCAGATATAAACTCAAAATGACCGGACTGGTGCTTTGCTACCAATTCTGTCAGTGTCTTATTTTCTTTTAAATGAGGGAAAATGGAAATATCTATCGCTTCACTAACTTCAGCTTTGGTTTTGTTATACATTTTAATCTTATTATTTGTATCAATTGCAAAAGCAAAACTGTTCTGAGCTATATCCAGTTTGGTCAGAAGCTTATTAAATCTGGTTCCGCCCTCTTCTATTATTCCATTTAACGCTTTATCGGTAACTGTTTTCTGTAAAGTTTTAGTTGTTTTATCAATGAATTTAACTTCTGTATATGACTCATAATTTACAGTTTTGACTATAAGAGTAATTCCAAGAACAAGAAACAACCAGATAAATAGTATAGGTATAGCAATACTAGATTTTATATTTTTCATAAAATATAGTCCTGAATTTTTCGACAAAAGATAGGCTTTTTAAAATATAAGCTGTATCTTCTTTTTTTCAAGTTATTCTATCTATACCAAAACTGCCCTAGCTATTCTCACTGTGGGAAATAATAAATCAAGGTTGAAATGAATATTATTAATGTAACAAGAGGCCAGAATGCTGATTTTATAATAATGTTGTCTTCCCAGGCTATCCATTTAAACTTATCCGGCCAGCAAAGCAAAATTGAATTTATGCTTACAATCAAGAACTGCAGATAGGTTACAAAATAATAGATATCCATATATAACAAACCATCAGCAGCCACTTTGTCTCTCAAATCTATTTGAGCTACAATTACAACAAAGAACAAAGCAGCAGTACTAGCAAGTATTGCACCTGCAGAAAAACCAAGCTTCTTTGATCTTTCTTCGTCATTAGAACAAGTCAAAAGCAAAATAAACATCATGACCAAAGTAACGAAAATTGGCAGGAAAATGCTAATAAAAGCACCAAGAAAAGAACGTCTAAGAATTACCTTAAAATATAGTTCTGTATTGCTGACACTTCCTGTATGAGAATTATAAACACCGAAAGTAGAATCATAATCTTCTTTCAAATAGGTAAAATAGCTTTCAGTAATATTCCAACTTGGAATAATCAATCCTTTATAGATTCCTGGTTTCGAATAAGGCTCTATATCAACATAATCTCTAATGTCAGGAAGTAAAATTACATTGTTTCCAAAATCAGCAGATCTTAATCTCAAGCAAACCGATTCAACATCAAATGGATAAAGCACATTTTCGGATAAATCCGCACTTAAACAACAGGTAAAATACCAAACAAATACTTTGCTGCCGTCAGAATTTTCCTTTTCATGAAGTTTAAAAAACTTGCTCTTAAAAGAATCTGAAAAGTAAAAGCCTTCCTTTACTTTTCCAATCTGGTCTTTTGCCAATTTTTCCCATAAATAGCCTGAATAGTTAACCTTAGTACTAGACTTGAAATCTATATTCTTTAGGAATATGCCCACTTTAACTCTATTAACCTGAGAGTTGTCTTCTTTAAGCTGGCTTTCATACTTATCGAGGAAACCGTCAATAATATTCTGGTCAGTAAGAGGTATTTCTTCAATATTCTCATAGCTGTGATATCTATTGCTGAAAACGCAGAGAATACTTATTCCAATAGCTAGTCCAATAGCGAATAAAGAAGTAGAATACCAGAATTTATTCTTTATTTCTTTCGGCAATGTCCAGCCAAAAAAGGATGCGGTCATTGTTAAACCCAAAATACAACAGGCTATACCGCAAAAGAAATATCTTCTCTCAGTAATAGTTTTCATAACTATACTGTCTTTTAAAACACTAACTACCAATGACCATTTTGAATTAGGCACAGGTTGAATAAAATATAAAAGCTTTTCTTTACTTGAATCAGAATAAAACTCAAAATTACCAGAATTACGTCTAGCAACATAATAAGCTAATGTATTCACTTCTCTCAATTGTGGATAAACAGACAAATCCAAAGCTTTACTAAATTCTTCCTTGGTCTTGTTATACATCTTTATCTTCAATTCCGTATTTATAGCGAAAGCGAAGCTATTCTGAGCAATATCAAGACTAGTCAGAAGTTTGTTAAATCTTGTTCCACCCTCTTCTATTATTTCATCAACGTTTTTACCCGAAGAAACTTCTCTAAGAACAAGAGTTGTCTTTTCTATAAACTTATTTTCTGTATAATCTTCATAGTTTAATGTTTTAACTATAAAGGTAATGCCCATTACAAGAAAAATTTCTATGAAAATAAAGAGTATTACATATTTTGATTTGATATTTTTCATAAGTTTTTCCTTTATAATGGTAGCAATTTAAATTTGTTAGTATTCTATATTAATTTGCATCGAAAATTAAGTTTTTTATAAAAAAAATTCATGCCCTATTTCCCTTGACAAAAGGTCAGAAACAGAATAGAAATATCCATCAATAGAAAAAAGGTAAAAAAATGGCTGGCAAAAAAATAGATATGCTTAACGGCTCACTTTGGGATAAAATACTCTTTTATGCCATTCCATTAGCCGTTACAGGTATTTTACAGCAGTTATTCAATGCTGCTGACCTTGCCGTAGTTGGTCAGTTCAGAGGTCCACATGCTATGGCTGCCGTAGGAAGTAACGCCCCTGTAATCAGCCTTTTAATAAACTTTTTCATAGGGATTTCTTTAGGCACAAATGTAGTCTTAGCCAATGCCATAGGTGCAAAAGACGAAAGTAGAATAAGAAAATGTGTACATACTTCTATTTATACTTCAGCTAGATGTGGTGTTTTACTGACTATTTTCGGGGAAATATTTGCCGGTTACATTCTAAGCATAATGGGTGTTCCAGAAGAATGTCTCAAACTAGCTACCTTATATTTGCGTATTTATCTCCTTGGAATGCCTGTTATACTCTTATACAACTTTGAAGCAGCAATTTATAGAGCTATTGGTGATACTAAAACCCCTTTATTTGCTTTGTTAATATCTGGGATTACAAATGTAATACTAAATGTAGCATTAGTCTGCGGCGCAGGCATGAGTGTTGACGGTGTTGCCATAGCTACAGTTACTTCAAATATTATAAGCTCTCTTTATTTACTCAACGGTTTAGCAAAATCAGATTCAGATGTTCATGTAGATTTCGGTCAGTTAAAAATAACAAAACCTACACTGATTCGTATTTTAAGAATAGGCATTCCTGCTGGAATACAATCTATGATGTTTGCGCTTTCTAATCTTGTAATTCAATCTTCTATAAACAGACTGGGTGCAACAGTTATGGCAGGTTCTGCCGCAGCTCTTAATGTTGAAATATTTGCATTCTTCGTATTGTCTTCATTCGGTCAGACCTGCACCACCTTTGTAGGTCAGAATAACGGTGCACATAAATACGATAGATGCCGAAAATCAATGTATATCTGCATGGGTTATAGCTATTTATTTACCAGTATCGCAGCCACTTTAATGCTTATATACTATAAAGAACTACTTGGCTTATTCTGCAAAGACCCAGAAGTTATAGAAATAGGCTATATAAGATTATATTGGCTAGCATTCGCCTTTATTTTCTCAATTTTGCAAGATATATTATCTGGTTTGCTAAGAGGTTTTGGACAGTCTCTAGGTCCTGCTTTAATAAGTCTTATAGGAATATGCGGAATAAGAATTGTCTGGGTTTGTACAATCTTCAAAAAGTCTCCAACATTCACGACAGTTATGCAGTCTTATCCAGTCAGCCTTTCTATTACAGCCTTTGCCATAGCCATACTCTGCATGATACTAAAGAAAAAAGGCAAACTAGGAAAGTGAAGATGGTCCTTTGAAGCCTTGAGCTACCATAAAAAGTTCACGGCTTCGATTTAATGAAGCTTTAGGATTGCATGACTTTGCAAAATCAAACATACTTCTGGTTCGCTTCAACAAAGAATTATACTCGGCACCTTCAAAAACTTTGGCGACGAAATTTCCTTTTGGCTTAAGAAGTTTTTCTGCTATATCTAAAGCAAGATTAACAAGCATTACAGAGTTTTCTGTATCTGCATAATGGACACCAGTTGTATCTGGAGCCATATCGCTCATAATAAAATCAAGCCCCTTAGGAGCGAGTTCTAATATTTTAGCCTGATTTTCTGGGTCTCTAATATCACCTTTTATAATAATTACATTTTCTATAGGTTCAATATCAAGAAGGTCTATAGCAATGATTTTTGCCTTGCCACCAGTTTTGCGTAAAGCATATTGTGACCAGCTACCAGGTGCAGCACCTAAATCTAGAATTTTTGCACCAGGTTTAATAAGCTTATACTTCTGGTCAAGTTCTTCTAGTTTATAGGCTGCTCTTGAACGATAAGAATCTGCCCTAGACTTAAGCAGATAATGGTCGTTCAGTCTATTTTGAAACCAGGCTTTATTAGACATTATTCAAGAGGAGTTTCTGTAAGAGAAGCATTAAATATTCTATTTTCAGGAACCTTATCAATAACCTTAAGTTCTTCAATATATCTGATTACTGCGTCCCTAACTAGAATATCAGTTTTTTCTTTCTTTTGGAAAGTTTTGAGAATAGCAAAACCATCGCCGCCATCAACCAAAAAGTCGTTGAAGGCAACTTTATAAGTTTTTGCATCATCGATTTCTTTACCGTTAAGATCGACCATCTTGGTAATACGATGCATACTTGGCTTGGTCAGATCGAAATAGATTTTTACGCCTGAAGGAATCAAGAATCCGTATCCTGCACCTACTTCGAGTCTCAAACCATCAATTACGGTGTTGAACTGTTCCATAGCAGCAGTTTTATCATCCTGATTTATCTGAACAACGGGAACAGAAAGACTGAGTTCATAAATATGCTTTAATTCAGCACCAGACATTTGAACTATTTCTATAGCATTTTCAAAAGGCTGAACTAAGAATATATCTTCAACAGTAATCTTTCCTTTGTAAATACTTCTTCGGCAACCACCGAAATTAAGGAAAGCCACATCAGCCTTACCAACTATTCTCATAGCATCGGCAACAAGGAAACCTGCTGGAGAATTACCACCAGCAATACCTCTATAAAGATTAACCTTATTTTCGCAGATTACTTTGGTCATTTCAGATCTTAAATCTTTTAAGTAATCTTCGCTAAGATTTTTAATAAATGTATCTTCACCGATATCTTTCTGATAAAGAGAAACAGAATTAACTGTCATTTTGGGTTTATTAATTCCGTCAATATCAAGAGTTACAACAGAAGCATGTTCACAAGAACAACCACTGTGAACTATGGGGGTATTGTTTGGACCGGCATATACAAAGTCTTTCTTGACTACATGTGTATGACCGCCAAGAATCATATCGATGCCCTCTGCTTTTTTAAGGAATTCAATATCTGCATTCAAACCAAGATGAGAAAGCATGATTATGAAATCACAGCCACTCTTTTTTAGTTTTTTAGCCAATTCAGTAGCTATTGGAACGGGGTCTTTAAATTCAATGTTTTCAACATTCTTTTCAAAGGATATCCATTTTGTTTCTGGAGTATCTACCCCAATTACACCTATTTTAATACCATCATGTGCAAAAACAGCATATTCAGTAGCAAAAGGAAGGAGTTCACCTGTTCTTTTATCGAATGCATTACAGCAAAGAACGGGGAACTTTTTATTTTGCATCTGTTTCTGAAGATTTTCATAGGAATAGTCAAATTCGTGATTGCCTAATGTAGTGCCATTAACCCCTAAATTATTTAATAAATCAATCATAACACCGCCTTTTGTACGGTCAACGATAGGAGTTCCCTGGAAGAAATCTCCGCTGTCAAAGTACATAAAGCGAGCACCTTTGAATTCAGCTTTTTTCTTAGTCTGGTTAATGAGGTTCTGCAGAACTGCATAACCACCCATCAATGGCTTGAATTCACCCTTTGCTGCAGGGTCATCATGGGCATTAATAGAACCATGAACATCACTGGTATGAAATATTACAAACTCTGCGGCATCGGCGCAGGTTGATACCATTAAGCCAAATAGACCAGCCAGTATTATAGATGATGATTTTTTAAATAATTTATTAAGCATTCCTTGACCTATCCTAATTATTTATCTTCTTCATATATTACTTCAATACTGTTTTTATTTAAAGATAAAAAAGAAACATTTGTAGTTTCACCTGTCTTTAAAATTGTAACAGTAGCATCATTTATCGGCAAGAATTCTTTATTAAAGCTCTTTGAATTCAAGACGTCTGTAAGACGACTATCTTCAACAAAGTTTATTTCACCCTGAATTTTTAAATTGTTAGTAAATGCAACAATCTTAGTTCTCTGGTTTGTTATCTTCATTGATATTATCCTTTTTAGGCATTTCAGTCTGAGTTGTATTCTTTATAATTTCGTAGAACTTACCAGTAGCTTCTACTAGAATAGTTCCATCTGGGGCAAGAATTGTTCCTCTTGCCATAATAACCTGATGTCTTTGAGCTCCCATAGTTGCAACAACCTTAAGAGGCAAGCCTACAGGTGTTGGATGTCGGTAATACAAAGTATATTCAAGAGTAACGATTCTTCTTGATAAATTTTCGCCCATTACAGCGTAACCCATAGCTTCATCAAGAAGTGTAGCAAGAATACCGCCATGAACGATACCAGCATAGCTTTGATGATTTGGTCCTGGCACCCAGGTAAAAGTTACTGTATTTTCTTTAATACAAGATTTAACAGGAATATGTAAACCAAATGGATTATTTTTGCCACAAACAAAACAATGGTTATTATCTAATAAAGAAATAATAGAAGAATTTCTTTTTTCGATAAGGGCTCTTGTAAAAGAAACAGCATTATAGCATTCAGGTCTGTTTAAAACAGCTGGAGTTGAGAGTGTTCCTCTTTCATAAAGGTGGCAATTTTTTTCTCTAAGTCTTGCTTTAATTGTTTCAACATTAGGTATTTCAAATTTTGGATTGAATATATCGCCTGAGAAAATTGGCAGAGAACCCAAATCATTCAGACCATATTCAACCAAATCTGGATATCTATAAAATAGATTTGCTGGAACAGAAATATGATGAACAGGGAATACTTCTCTAGCAGCTTTTATAACATTTACGACAGATTCGAAAGGCAGAGGAGGTCTGTCATACATTCTGCAACATTGAGAAGGCTGGAATGGAATTATTCTGATATCTTGAAGGAATGGGTCAGAGGAGCAGAATCTTGCTATTTCTTTTAAATAGTCTAATCTTTCCTGTTCAGTTTCACCTATTCCTATAGTGAAGCATAAAGTGTAAGGAATCTGATTCTGATGAAGAGCTTCTACAAAAGTCTTACCGTTTGCAGGGTTTCTATTTTTCGAATTATATAATGCTTGACCTTCTTCAGAAAGAGTTGAAGCAACTAAGCCTACTCTGATAGAACAGCCTGATTTATAAAATCTTTCTAAAGTAAAGGAATTAAGATAGCCTATTTCTAATACAGGTAAAAGATTTAATGCCAATGCTTCTTTTATAGCCATGTTGACATATTCGGCAAAAGAGGTATATCCGAATTTGGCAAGCTGAATCATGATATGAGGGAAATCAGAAGGGTTTTCACCAGCAACAAAAACGACTTCTGTTGCCCCTTCCTTAGAGAGTTGCTTTAACTTCTCTAGTATCTCTTCTGGTTCAAGAAGAGGATCTTCTGCCCTATAAAAACTACAAAAACCGCATTCCTGGCAACAAGTGCGTGTTAAAGGAACATAAGAACTTAATATATAAGATATTGATTTACATTCATTCATAATTACACTTTAACACAGAATAAAATAAATAGTAAAGAAATTAGCTAGAGTTATAATTACCCCTCCTCAGAGGTTGTCTTAAAACTAGATTTTGATTCCATTATTAGATTGTGCTAATTGGCTACACATTTGTCATAAAGAGTATAGCATATGAGCTTTAGCTCCGAAAGCTATACGATTATGACAATCTGTAGACAACGAAAAAAAGTAATTCTAGTTTTATAGAAGTTTTCAATTTTTCAGACAAGCACCTCAATGAGGGGTTTTAGAGTCAATCTACTGCGGGATGTGGTTTGATATGAGAACCGATTGATTTGAGTTCGCTACTGGCTGAGTCAAACTCAACACCGACTGGAATATCAACATCATTGAGATTTATGCTTTCTCCTTCAGTATAAACATCAGAAGTTGGATATACATAGAATAATCTAGAATTATCAATTTCTCTATAGGCAAAGATGCCATGTATATCACTGTTCACGTCATTTATTTTGTCTTCATAAGCCAAACGTAAAGTTTCAAAATCTTGAACGACGGTATACTGGTTAAACATTCTTCGATAATCACCCTTAGCGGTCAATGGGTAATAATCTTGTTTTTCTGGTCTCCACATATTAGTGAAACTTATATCAGCAAAACTCTTATGATTAATCCTAGGAGCAAAGAAAGCAATAATATCTGGATCTGAACTATAAACTGGATTATCGCCATAAAGTCTAAATTTTAGTTTAGTATTACTTAAATCACCTTTCTTCAATAGATAAGTCTTAATCAAATTGAATTCTTCATTGCTAACATGAACGTTTCCATATGTAGAAATTAGATTATACATATCTACACGTTTAGCATTCTGAACATCTCTAATAACAACGTTATCCATAGCTCTGCCATTGACTCGAGTGAAGTCTATATCCAGTCTATCTTGTTTTTCAGTCTGATTGATTAAATTAATATCAATATTGTCAGCACCAGCAGAAATCTTGGATACAACATTAGCTTCACCAATCTTTAATTTCCTATCATTGGTATGTTCTTTAAATACTAATGTCTTACCATCAATCTGACCAATTATAATATCACCATTAACAGCCTCTATATTACCCTGCTGTTTAGCCAATACTTTATAAGCATCAACACTTCCGCCAGCAACCATATTTACTGATTTATTCTGAGTTTCGATATTCTTGTCAGATGTAATATTACCGCCAACTTTAAATTCTATTTCTCGACCAGAGGTTAAATCAGATATATCAAGATTACCACTATCAAGATTAATCTTAGTATCGTTATCTACTGTTATTTCACCAAGTTTTATACCACCGCTCTTACCCTTAATATCAAGGTTTCCACCATCAACATCAAGCTTGTCTATCTGAATCTTTTCTTTACCAGCATCAATCTTAACATCATTACCTACTGCAGATTCTTTAACTTGTATAGTTACATCAGGATTATCAACATATAAGCCACCGCCTATATTAAGATGATCAAGAATCAAAGAGAAGCCTTCATCACTTTCATTAGCTCTAGCAGTTTTGCTTCTTGTTGCAACTACAGCTCTATAAGAAGCACTTGGAGCAGAATATTTTTCATAAGTAGAAGTGCGGAAATCATTTCCGATATCCAATGTTTTACCGTTAAGTTCGGCTTTACCTGCATAAACCATGAAATCGTGACCTATCTTTATGTCATCAAATTTGATTCCACTGTTTTCAGATAATGCGAAATTAAAGTCGTTTTTAACGTTAATACCAGTCATATTGATACTACCGCCAGTAGAATTCAAATCAAAGTTATTTGCTGCAATAAGATTTTCAAAGGTCATTGAACCTTTATTATTCTTAATGTAGTTATAACCATTGAAATCAACTTCTTTAAATACTGCTTTACCAGTATTTGTAAACGTAATCTTAGTTGAATCTAGATTATTTAATAAGGACTCACCACTATTGGTTACATTCATATTAGTAACAGAACCATTTCTAACAGTTAAACTGCCAGAAGAATCTGCTGTAAGTTTAGAAATTAAAGAATCATCAATCTGAGTGGTGCCAGAGTTTGTTAAACTCATTGTAGTAACAGGTGAATTAGTAACATTAAGTTTGCCAGAGTTATTAGCTGTTAATGTCTTAATATTACTATTATCAGTTATGCTAGTATCACCAGAATTTGTTAAGTCAAATTTATTAATAGTAGAATCTTTTATATTGCTCTTTCCACTAACATCAAATGTAATATTTCCAGATTCAACTTTGCTGATATTTGCAACACCGCCAATTTGAGCATTGATACTATCAATCTTAGAGTCTTGAATATCAGCATTGCCATCATTCTTCATTTCTAATTTTTTACTACTAATGCTATTAACAATAAGCTTACCATCATTATCTGTACTGATATTATTAAATTTACTATTAGTAATATTTGCTGTGCCAGCATTATTTAATACTAATTGTTTAGTGATTTTAGAATCAATGATGTTAGCTGTAGAAGTATTTGTTAATTCAACATTTTCACCGTTAAGATTATTAACGGTAATTTCATCACCCTTATTAGAGGCTGTTAATGAAGTTATTTCAGTATCATGAATCAAAACCTTACCCTTTTCTATATTTGTAAGATTTAGGTCTTTAATTGGTGCATCAGTTATTTCTAAGCTGCCTGCATTTGAAGAAGTCATAGAAGTAACTTTAGCATTATCGTGAATTATGGCAGTACTATTTTCCTTATTTGTCAGATTAAGCGATTCTATCGGTGCATTAGCTATTTCTAAGCTGCCTTCGTTGGAAGATGTCATTGAATTAACCTTAGCATTATCGTGAATTATGGCAGTACTATTTGCCTTATTTGTCAGATTTAGCGATTCTATCGGTGCATTAGCTATTTCTAAGTTACCTTCGTTAGAAGATTTCATAGTAGTAACACTAGTATTGTCATGGATTAATGCTTTGCCATTTACTTTATTTGTTAAATCAAGATTTCCTAAACTAACATTTGAAAAATCAAGACTACCATAGTTGGAAGAAGTCATTGAACTAACCTTTGTATCATGAATTATAGCATTACCATTTTCCTTATTTGCCAAATCAAGACTTTCAACTGGTGAACTAGTTAATTCTAAAACGCCTTCATTAGTAGATTTCATCTTATTAACTGTAGAATTCTGTATTAATACATCACCTTTATTAGTTAAACTCAGCTTATCATTAATCTTATTATTATTTATATCCAACATACTGCTAGCATTATTTGAAGCAGTCATTGAATTAATTGTAGAACCTTCTACTAACGCATTACTCTTATTGATAATATTAAAGTCTTCAAATCTATCATTGGAAACTATAAGCTTATCGTTGTTTGTTGTCTTGATAGAATTGCCGCTAGAGGATTTTATTACTAATTCAGAATTATTAGTGATATCGGCTTTACCGAACTCTGATTCACCAATATTTGATTTACCATTAAGAGTAGCACTCATTTCATCAGCAGCAGATTTTGTCAGTTCAAAATTACCAGATATATCAATATTAGCAATACCTAATTTGGAATTACTAACAGTAGCTTTAGTTTGCCCCAAATCTGTCAAATAGAAGGAGTTAGTTTGCAAATTATCTATATTAATCAGACTATTATCAGAAGATGTAATTTTAGTATTATTACCTACATTAACACCTGAAACATCCATTTCTCCGTTTAGATTAACAGTCAAATTATTTCCAACAGAAGTATTGGTTATATTTACATTACCTTTACCACCATCAAGAACAATGTTTTCACCAGCAAATGAATCATTGATAGTAACATTTACACCATTAAACAATCCTCCACCACCAGTAATATTTATATCTAATCCAGCATAAACATTATTAAGCTCTACTTCACCATCCAAATTAACAATTTTTAAATCTCTTGTAGTAGAAGCATTACTTATACTTATATCACCCAAAAATTGGAAAAGTTCGATATCGGCTTCAGGATTACGTGTGACAATATTATTTATTTTCATTGCCCCACCGAAACTACCAATAAATATACTGTCTCCAGCTATAACATTCTGGATTTTTAAGATCCCTGCCAAAGTTGCTATATATAAGTCTTTAAATGCTTCTATATATTTTGCAACAATATCGCCACCGGCTTTAACTTCAAGTTTACCATTACAAGCATAAGCTGATACCAAGTCAATATCTGACATAGAGTTAATAATTAGTTTGTTAGCAGCAACTGCTTTTTCAATGCTTATCTTAGGATGTCTATTATTTGTTTCTAAGCTGTTTGAATCGATAATCAAGTCGCCAGTTGAATCATTACCTGTTATAATATTTTTAATAGTTATATCTCCACCATTTTCACTGATAGAAAGATACGAGCTATTACCAACAACAGCATTGTCAAGTTTTATATAACCAGTATTAGTATTAATTATCAAATCATTACCAACAGTTAATGTTTCTGCTTCACAACCAAAGTTAGAACCATTCATCAACATACTTTCGCCAACATTAGCGTTATCGATACCAGCAAATTCCTGAGCTAACATCTGCAAATTACCTTTCACGTCAGCATCTAACATTAATACGGAATCATTATCAGACTTTAAAACAGCATCTCCACCTATTACAGTCTTATTCTGTACAACTATAGAACCATTCTTTGCTCTAACATCCAATTCTTTACCAACGTTGATATTGTTTAATAATACAGAACCACTATCAGAATAAATTGAAGCTTCACCTTCAAGATCTCCTGAATTAATCACGAATAATCCATTTTTAATATTAGAATATAAAGAACCGCCATTTTGGGTAACCAAACTGTCTGTGATTTCAACATTACCTTCTTTGAAACTGTTTATATGGACGTCACCATAGGTAGTTACTTTTTCTAATTCAATATCACCATCTATATTAGAAATTGCCAAATCACCTTCTAGTGTCTTAGCATTACCTATTTTGATATGACCCTTATCATTTGCAAAAATAGATAAATCTCTTGTAGATTGAATATTATTTATGTCAATATCATTATTGGCACTAATACTACCCTGGTTACTTATATTTACAGCATCAGAAGAGAATTTACCACTGGCCACTGCCTCAAATGATTGCCCAACATTGATTAAATCAGCTTTAATATTATTACCAATTAAATAAGATGTATTTTCTTTAATATTAACATCATCAAAAATATCAGAAATGATAGCTCCATAACTTTTCGCCGTAGAAAGATTAGTGATTCTAATATCACCCAAGGAACCAACGAAGAAACTATTATAAGCTTTAATCAGATTTGCTGTTAATGAGCCATAACCTACAGCTTCTACATCACCTTCTAAGCTTTCAATAGTATCTACAGTTAAATTACCGCCAGAATTCTGACCATTCTGTGCTACTACACTAATATCACCCGATGCAGTAATTATTTGGGAATTAATATTGCCGGCTTTAGTGATTAAATTAACTGTTCCACGTTTACCTACTAAATTACCTGTCGATATATCACCGTCTGAAACCTGTGCTTCAATATAGTTTTCTGAATTTACATCACCTAAGGTTAAACCATTTTTATCAGCAAAAATTTCAATGAAACTGGCGATTAGATTTTTAGTTTTAACTCCGCCGTTATCTGCAAACAATCCCATCCATTCGCTTGCAGTAGCATCCTTTTGTAATTCCAAATCACCATCTGACCAAATAAACAAGTTTCCATCTGAAGAAAATCCGTTTTTAGCAGTCAATGCCCCTTCGTTAACTATAGTAATGCTTCCCGCTGGAGCTTTATTAACAACATCATACAAAATTAAATCTCTATTATTACACAAAAGAATATCCTTAGCTTTATTGTTTATAAGCAAAGCTTCAGCAACAAGATTCTGGAAATTGCCCAAAGTAATTCCGTTGTCAGCAACTACGCTGAGTAGCTTGCCAACAGTAAGTATTCCATTTTTCTGACTAAGAGATCTGACTTTAAATTCGAGGTTTTGAGCTTTTATATCATTTTTAAGCACTACATCAAGATTTTTACAATCTATACCTATATCACCGCTTCTAGCGATAATCTTGCCTAAGTTGAATGTATTTTCACCAAAGCCTTTTATATAAACAGAATTTGCTTCAGCAGCAAGTTCTTTATTGTCAGTTATTTTTACTCTCAAGCCTTTTCCGTTAGCTTGACCAATATTGCCTTTATCAGAACAAAGAGTTATATCTTCTTTGGCGTGTATATAACCTAGTTCATCAGCAGCTTGTTTACTATTATATACACTGAGAATATCATTTATTGCCCTAATATTAATGCTGGCACCAGAATAAACTGCTGCAAATGTCATAGCATTATTGCCAATTTGGTAAAGGTTAATAAAATCAGAGCTT
>JAEEGL016363915.1_pt1 | contig 18325 bp, 21 predicted proteins | sample 9134231 | NCBI WGS metagenome assembly JAEEGL01 (sample SAMN16246548, study PRJNA631951) | gut metagenome | biome: gut microbiome; feature: rumen; material: fiber-attached | host: Bos | place: Iran: Karaj | collected 2018-10 | reverse complement strand
GGATGAGGTGGCTGAGCTGTTATGCCACAGAGATATATAGCCTCCACACGGAAAGCGTCGGAAGTGCGGAACACGCTTCCAACATTATACATCGACCTTACATCGTCAAGTACCACAACGAGCGGCATCTTCTCGGACTGCTTGTACTCCTCAACGTTCATGCGTCCCATCTCTGTTATCTTCAGCTTTCTCATATTACTTCGATTGCATTTGGCTCTGCAAAGTTAGTATTTTATTAGCACAAAAAGATGTCATCTGTATCGAAATATCTTAAATAAATATAAATAGAGCCTTTATATATCCTTTATAACCCATTTATAATTTGTCAATTCAGCAAAAACAAATACCTTTGTGCCCATAAACAAGTTTTCAACAAAATATATGAAGGAATTTTTCAACATAATGGGCAAGTACTTTGCCAACTACAAAAAATATATAGCAGGAGCCCTATTCTTGAATATATTATCTGCATTACTCAATGTTGCGTCATTCGGAGCAATTGTTCCTATTCTCCGAATACTCTTCAAGGTTGATACAGAAACCTATGAGTTTATGCCGTGGGAATGGAATATCAAGGATTTCTCTGAAATAGCGAAGAATAATTTCTTTTATTATTCACAATCAATTATTGAAGTATATGGACCTTCAACAACTCTGCTTATACTTGGAGGTTTGATTTCATTTCTTACTCTCTTAAAGACGAGTGCATACTTCGGAGGTTCCGCACTCATAATGCCACTTCGTACAGGCATTGTGCGTGACATTCGTTGCGACATATATCGTAAGATTCTCAGCCTTCCCCTCTCATTCTTCTCAGAGGAGCGCAAGGGTGACATACTCACTCGTGTAACAACAGACGTAAACGAGATAGACAGTAGTATCACAAACTCACTCGACACTCTCATCAAGAACCCTATACTCATCACGGTTTACATAGGTTGTCTTATTGCTATAAGCTGGCAACTTACAATATTTACTATTCTTGTTGTACCTATACTTGCCTTTATTATCGGCAAGATAGGAAAGTCACTCAAAGCCAACAGTATTCTTCAGCAGACTAAACTTTCGGACTCTATCAGCCAGATAGAAGAGACACTTGGAGGATTGCGCATCATCAAGGCTTTCATTGCTGAAAAGAAGATGCAAGACAGATTTGAGAAGGTAAACAACGAGTTCCGCTCAATATCAAATCGTGTTGCCATACGTCAGTCTGCTGCTCATCCTGTAAGCGAGTTCCTCGGTACAGTAATGATGGTTATTGTTCTTTGGTTCGGAGGCTATCTTATCTTCTCTGGTAATTCAAGATTTGATGCCAGTGAATTTATGTTCTATCTGGTTATTCTTTACTCCACACTCCAACCTCTTAAGGATCTTTCAAAAGCAAGTTATGCCATACAGAAAGGTCTCGCAAGTATGGAGCGTGTCAACAAGATTCTCTTAGCCGAGAATAACATTAAGGAAGTTGATTCTCCAAAGAACATAGAAGGACTTAACGACCGCATAGTACTCCAGAATGTTTATTTCAAGTATGAGAATAGCGACCGTGAGGTGCTTCACGATATCAATATAACAGTCAAAAAGGGACAAACAATAGCCCTCGTAGGTCAGTCAGGTTCAGGAAAGAGCACGCTCGTTGACCTTGTGCCACGATACCACGATATTACTGGTGGTGAACTCCTTATTGATGGAATGAATGTTAAGGAACTATCCATCCGCTCCCTCCGTTCCCTTATCGGTAACGTGAACCAGGAGGCAATCCTTTTCAACGATACGGTATTCAATAATATCGCCTTCGGTGTAGAAAATGCTACACAGGAACAAGTGGAGGCTGCAGCACGCATAGCTAATGCCCACGACTTCATTATGGAGATGGAGAATGGCTACCAGACAAACGTGGGTGACCGTGGTTGCCGTCTCTCAGGTGGTCAGCGTCAGCGCATAAGCATAGCACGTGCCATCCTCAAGAATCCTCCTATCCTCATCCTCGACGAGGCAACAAGTGCCCTCGACACAGAGAGCGAACGACTTGTACAGGACGCACTCGAGAAGCTTATGTCCACACGTACAACCATCGCCATTGCCCACCGTCTCTCTACCATCAAGCATGCCGACATCATCTACGTGCTCCACGAAGGCAAGATAGTAGAACAAGGCACTCACGAGGAACTTATCACCAAAGGCGGCTACTACAAGAAGCTTAACGATATGCAAAGTCTGTAGGCATGTTCTATTAATAAATAAATTCTTTTTGAATTATCTTTGCCTCTTTGTAGAACCTGCTTGTAAAAAGACACGTAAAATACAAAACGAGAAAAAGCGTGAAGGACAATGATTCCTTCACGCTTTTTTCATTTTATCTCCGTCTCCGTTGATACTCCGAAGTGACTCCGATGATACTCCGTTATAAGTTCGTATCAACTCCATCACATCCTCATCGCATCTCCACCGAATGTCCACCGTTTCGGTGGACATTCGGTGGAGATGCGGTGGAGATTCGGTGGACATTCTACGAAGGAAGAACGGAGTGAGAACGAACTTACAACGGAGAAGAAACGGAAAATGAACGTAGCAAGAACGCAGAAGCAACTAAAAAAGATTGTAAATGCAACGAAACATGGAGTAATGATGTAATTATTGGTATTTTAACTCTGGTTATTGCGAAACAATGTAGAATAAAATGCGGATATTACTACTGAAAAACATGATGTTATGTTTAAGGATACATGAAGAAAAGCATCTTTTTATGTAAAAAAGCATTGCAAATATTCTCCCTATTAACAATTAACGCATAACTTTGTGGCATGAAAATAATAATTGGTTAATGGTTTACAGCTAACGCTTAAGCCAGAAACACAAGATCATAAAAAGTTCACATAGATAAAAACTTAAGAAGTTAAAATCTTTAGAACTCAAAACTCACATAGCTAAAACATAAAAACTTAAAAACTCATAAACTTAAAAACTCATAAACTTAAAAACTTAATAATTATGTTACTTACAACAACACCAACAGTCGAGGGACATACAATCAGCCAGTATTACGGAGTAGTTACAGGCGAAGTGATAATAGGAGCGAACTTTCTTAAAGACTTTACTGCTTCAATCCACGATTTCTTCGGAGGACGTGCAGGAAGTTATGAGCGTACTATAATCGGAAAAACGAAATGTGCAAGGATGAAAAACGAAATGTACATGAATTGATGATGTGGGGGGGCGAGTTTTGTATGACTCGCCTTTGTTGTGTCAGGGGTGCACAGGAATGATTGTAAGGGGTGTTATTGTTGGGTATAGGCTTCTCGTTCGTAGGAGATGGTGCGGTAGGCGGTGCGAGGGTTACGGTAGCGGATGAGGTTATTAAGGTACTCGAGGAGATAACGTGTGTAGAAGTAGAGGATGCCGTCACGTTGCATCTGCGTGGTGTGGCACGCTTCGTGACGGAGGATGCGGGCTGAGAGTGGACGGTATTCCTTGCGTGCGAAGACAGTACCGCAAAGGTTGATGGCAGTGAAACCTCGAAGAGGGATGATTGAGTTGTAGATGATTTTCATTGTTGGATACGTTTTTTACTGTTCTACAATATGAGGAAGAATAATGACAATGTCAATGGTGAGAGAATAACAGCAATGCCAGTGATGTGGGAGCAATGACAATGTCAATGGTGAGAGAATAATGACAAAGCCTGTGATGTGGGAGCAATAACAATGCTAATGGTGAGTGAATAACAGCAATGCCAGTGATGGAGATGTGTGTCTCCATTGCTGGCATTGCTTGTGTGTGGAACGTTATGTCGTTGCTTGTGGCGTGAATTCTTCCTTGATGGTGATACATCCTCGCTGTATGCGGATGAGGGTGCGTCCGTGTCCTGCCTCGTTCAGGCAGGTTGTGTCGTCGAGCCATATATGCTGGTTCAGCATTGCTGAGGATGGATTGATATCGAAGAAGAATGGGTTATCAATGAGAATGACGGTCTCATTGGTACATAGTCCGTTGATGTCAAGGCGCACGGAGACGTTCATGCCACGGAGGTCGAAGAAACGGTTGCCACTGGTTGCGTCAAGCGGTATCTCGTAGCGTGTGGTGATGCCTTGTCCTGCGTATGGATTACCGTCTTGTGCGAGGAATGGCTGGAGGTCGGCTGCGGTGGCGAAGGTCTGCCATGCATAGCTGTTGACGATGGCTGCCTGTTGCTGTATTGCTGCAGCATTGGCTGCTATGGCTGTGGCATTGGTGGCGTGGTCTGTCTCTCCGTCAGCTATGGCCTGAGCAATGGTCTTCGGCGACACTTCGATGTATGAGAGGGTGGAGGTCTCGCCTATGATGAAGAATGATGTCAGGCTACTGCCATATATCTCGTTGCTTGGAATGAGCGTGAGCGTGTCGCCTGTGCCACGTCGTGCAAGGAGCGTTCCTTCTGCGGCTCTTATGTCAGGCTTGTTGTGGTAGTCGTAACCTACCTCTATTGCATAGAGATTGTAGGTTGGGTCACCTACGTTGCTTGGTGCAGTGTAGTATGTGCCGTTGGTTACCTTAGCACGGTATGTTCCAAGTATCGTTGTTGTCGGTGTCACTTGCTTGGTGTAGCGGTTGGCTTCCTGTTCACAGAAAGCGATGGCTGCCTGCACCGACTCTGCCGTCACATCCAGTTTGATGGTCTTGTCAGAGAGGGTGTTCTTCTCTGCTTCGGTCATTGCTACACCATCCTTGCGTGCGATGATGATTGCTGCCTTGCATCCGAGGACATAGGATGCGAGCCATCCGTCCGATACGTTGATGCCGAGCAATGTTGTTGTGCTGCTTGATGAACTTGAAGAGTCTTCTATCACGAGGTCATCATCTACCGCCTCATCTTCTGGGTCAAACGTAATAGGATCTACCGTTACAGTCGCATGCGTATTGATACTTATCTCCTTGCCGAGCATCCATTCTCCATTGCGGAAGATGGCGAGATAGTAGGCGTAGGTAGAACTATTATATAGTGATGCGCTGTAGATGGTGAGGTCAACTTCACGGTTGATGGTGAAGATTTGCGATGATAGAGCGTTGACGCTTATCTGTCCTGGCATGCCACGAGTGATGGTGTTGCCTGTGACGTTGAAACCTTCACGTCTGAGTATGTGGAGTGGCATATATCTGTTGACGCTTGAGCCAATCTTGCCCACGTTGTCGAGGTAGTACTTGTTCTGCGTGCGTGTTATGCCACTGTTGACTGACTCCATCTGTGCATTGTTGAGCTTGTCCTGCTTGTTGCTTGCATAGGCATCATACTGTGTGCGCTTGGCTAATGTGATACCACTGTTGATGGCTGCTCGCTGGTTACCGTTCAGAGTGTCCTCCTTGCCGCGCACGTCACCAGTGAGAGTCAGAATGCTGCTCCTTAACTCGTTGATGGCTGCCACGATATTATTCTTGGCATTTGTTGTCAGACTGCTGAGTGTGCCGATTTTGTTGCTGATAGGTGTGATAACATCATTCCACAACGCATTAATGGCATCCGTGACAGCCTTGGATGTAGGTATCTTGGCATGAGTAGTGTAACGGTCATCGAGGGCTGTATCAACATCCATCAGTGGATTGGCTGGGCCTACACCGATGACCTTCCAGTGTGATGAATTGCCAACGCCGAAGGAACACATGATGAGGTCGCCTGCCTTGTATTGGGCCGCACTCACGCTTTCGTCGGCAGTATCATCAAGGAGTCCAAACAGACTGACTGCATGCGTCTGATCAGTGTTCCTCACTGTCAGCATCTGTCCCTGCACGGTGTCATACTGCAAGCGGAACACGACGATGGCACCCTGTGCACTCACGAAGCCCGGAGCACTAACGTTTATAGTGCTTGATGCTTGTGCGTCCGTCTGCGTACCGAAGTACAGACCTGCTGATGGCTGCGCGTCGGGAATATTTGGCACGGCATATGGATCGTTGCCTTCCCAGTCGATGTAGCTCTGCTTTATTACCTTCGGGAGCAATGATGCGTCCTTCGGTTCGAACATGTCGAGTACTTGTATTGCCATAATCCTACTGTATATTGATTGTTGTACTTGCTGGTATCTGATACACGGTGCGGTAGAGTGCGTATAGTGTCGTCACTCCGTGCGCTGTCACGTTCACCGTGCCTATCTTGTTGAATGTTCCCGTGAGGTTGTTTGCATCCTTGTATGTCGGTGTACCCCATGCATCGGGGATGGCATAGTAGATGTAGCCGACAGCGGATGTGGTGAACGCTCCGTAGTTCTTTGCTGTCTTGATGGCAGATGTGGCAAGCCCCGTGATATTGGCTGATGTAGCCGTGAGTTCGTTGGCGTTGGTTCCGATGTATGCCTTCTTGCCAAAGGTGAGCGTCTTTGTCTGCGTCTTCTCTGTGCCTCTTGCATCCACTACTCGGAGCGTGAAGTTAGTGTTCTGCGTCCATGAGCCTGTGATTGCTGTACCGCTTGTGGCTGCCGTTCCGTTTATCGTCACCGTTGCCATCGTTTTGTTGAGGGCGAATGTCGGAGTGACTGCTGTCACTGTCTCGCCCACCTCCTTGAGCGATGGTGATATGCTGAACGAGTCGATGCTTGGTGTCTTGTATAGTGAGATGGTGCCATCCTGTGCCACGTCAAAGTCCGTGCCTATCTTCACCGTGCCTGCTACTGATGGTGTGGCTACTGGGACAGGTTCTGGAACATCCTCTTCGAGAGCCGTTATGCGTTCCGCGAGGGCTTCGTTAAGCGATGCAGCCGTTTCGGTAGCCTCTTCAAGAAGTGACTCATCATGAGCATCCATCGTGTCCACGATGTCTTTCATGAGGTCGAACACATCGTGTGCTGATATTGACTCCTTGGCAGTCTTGGCTGCATTCTGCGCTGCCAGTTGCTTGAGTTGTTGTGATGTCTTTACCATACGCTTATTCGTTATAGGCCCCCTCGGAGGATTACCGTGCGGGGCTTGTTTAATACCTGTTTAATGAGTGTTTAACGGCTGTTAAACGGTAGGGGCAAATATGATGTAGTCACGCCAGTCTGTGAGCGTGAATGTCTGAACATCATCTGCGCTTACTGTATCGTCATCCACTGCCCTTGAGGTTGCTCTGTATTCTGTTGTGCAAACCTTTGTAGTGCCGTCTGCCATGACTCGTGACGTATCATTCTTGCGGATGACTATCTTGATTGTGTCTGATGGGTATGTATATTCTCCTTCATTCTCTCCTGGCACTGCCACTAACAGTGTGCATGGGAGTATTACTCCGTGCCAATATATATATCCATGCATGTGGTCATCCCACTTGCTTGGGTCGAGGATGCCTAATGGCTCACTCTTGCCTGTCATCTGACGAACGAAGAGGTCAAGCGTGTTGCGCAGTGCGTCGTTTTGGCTCTGGAGCACGCCGAGGTCTTCAAGGTATAGAGGCTGACCGCCTGTATTGAATTGTAATGTCTTCATAATTCTTAACTTTTAACTCTTAACTCATAACTCCGCCTGAGGGTCGGATATCACTATTTCGTATGCCGTGCCTGCTGGCTTGTAGCGGTCGAGTATGGCACGTATGCGGTCGAGGTACAACCATCCGTAGTCGTCAGCATCACGACTGGTGAGGTCGGTACACCGGTCGGGTGGCACGTGCACACGGAAGTTGACATCTGGCTGTGGCTGGTGCTCAGGGTAGAGATGGCACGGCGTGTTCTCTTCCGCTTCCTTATATATATATGTTGCGGGCTGATGCTCGCTCTCGTGATAGATGTATATGTCCTTGGGATAGCTGACCGACTCGATGTATATTGCATCAGTCTGACATGCCTTGTTCATGGCTGCCTCCAGCGGTAGCACATGACCGTTGATGCACAGAGCGTCATTTACGTTCTGCCTGTATGTGCTGAACAGAGTGAGGACTGTCGCAATCGGTGAGAGCAATACTCTCAATATTGCGAGCAATAGCGGAGTACGGAGTATTGGCGGTAGAAGCTGCTCCGCCAGTTTGTTGATGTCTATTCTATACCACATAGTCCAATGTATTACGAATGTCGTCCACAATATAGCTGCCACTCACTCCCTTGTAGTTGTTTCCTGCGACACGTGTGTATGTCTGCTCTGCGTCGGCTCGGCAGTCCACATACTCCAGTTCCACGTCCACCACACCCTGCACTGCCTGTATGGCATCCACGAGACGTGTCTTGTTCAGAGTGCCTCCGTATAGTATGGTGCGGAGATACTCCTTGATGGCATCCTCTACAGGGTATATGCTTGTGTCGTCCACCCTCTGTCCGTATCTGTTGATGACGAGCGGGTCAACGGTGATGTGGGCACCCACCTTCACGTGGTCGCTGTTATACGAGTTGCACGACAGCATCACTCCTGCGAGTTTGACCTTGTTCATGTATGCCGTGAATGCTGCCATGGTGTCGTAGTCGAGTTCGAGGGGCTGTCCGTCCTGTTCTCCACTGACGAGTATCTGAACGGTCGTGCCACGGTCACGCACGGCACAGTACTTGACCACTCGCTTGGTCTCGTCCACCTCGGCATAGCCATAGGCGTAGGTGTCGGGGTTGATGACGAGCTGGTCTCCGAGTTGGAAACGTAATGCCATGGCATGGTACCACGGTACGCTTGCCACCACGGCTTCTGCCACCTGCTTGTTCACGTCCTCCTTGTACTGGTCCATCATGACCTCCACCACGTGTATGGCTGCTGCCACGATGAATAGCAGTATGTTCTCAAGGCTGACAGTGGAGAAGGCATCCTTCCACTGTGTGCCTTCCTCTATGCCGTACACCTCACGGAGCGTCTCGTTCTGGAGGAACGCATCCGTCATGGTCTTCTTGATTTCTTCTGTTGTTCTTGCCATATTACATGAATTGTTCAGAGAATTCTGCGGTGAATATTCCTTCCTCCTCTTGAACGATGACCACGCCAGGGAGGTTGTGGAGCGTTGCAGGACTTATGCTGTTCTGCTTGCAGTATCGTTCCAGTCTTACGTCGTGAACCACGGTAGGCATCTTCATTTGCGTGCCGTCCTCAGGAGCGTCCGTTATGGCTATGCCGTTGACGAGTGCTATTGCCAAGGCTGCCTCCCATGTGCCGTAGTGCTCTATTGCCATGTCGAGCAATGTCTGTCCGTCCTTTATCTTTACCATAACAAGCAAGGCCCCCTCCCGTCCTCCCCGTGGGGGAGGTGATGGATGTTACTCCTTTGACAGAGGGCGTTTTAATTTTTAACTTTTAATTTTTAACTGATATTTATTGTTCCGTCTGTTACTGTCACCTTCTCTATCTCCACTCCGAGGAGGCGGGCTTGTTTCCTTACCTCCTGATACCAGAATGGGTCGGAGGGTGCGCCGAGCATTGACCTTGCATCTGCGCCTATCCTCACGTCTTCCTTCCACTCGCCCTTGGCTGTGGCAAGCATGAGGTGTATGGTCTGCTCACTGGTGTTGCCTGTCGCCAGTGTGCCGTGCTCCACTATCGGGGCAAATGTTGTTGCATCTATGAGTATTCCGTACATATAGAGGCCCCCGACCCCTCAACTTAGCGAAGCGATCTCACTGACCGCAGGGAAGTAACGGGGCGGCCATCCGGTTATGGGGGAAATGACCTGTTAGTGAGTAATTAGTTCGTCCTCGTAGTCGCTTGCCTTGAATGTCGCTGCCTGTTGTGTAGGCATTGACGTTGTGCCGTTAGGGCATGGGTGCGTGTGACTGTTGAATGTCTGCACGAGGCTGTTGAGTGCCGAGGTGAGGTCTCTGACGTTGATGAGACCGCCATGTGCACCTCCGTTGATGGTGACAGTGTCGGTGTCTATCTCCACGCTCTCCACATCATCACAGAGGGTGACAAACGATGCTTCGTACTGTGATATAGTCCCCACGATGACGTACGAATCGACACGTGGGAAGAGTACCACGCCGTGCCGGCTCTGCTGGTTTGCCTGCAGATTGACGGAGAGCATCTCGCTGTCGTCCTCTATGGAGCGGACATCCACGGTGCGCTCTGTGTGGTTTACTGCCGTCACGGTGCACAGTGTGAATGAGGGTTTGATGCCGTCCTGTGCTATGCGTCGGATAATCTCTGCTATATTCATGTCAGTTGCTTATTGTTACTTCCTGACGGTAGCCTGATGTGTCAAATCGGATGATGTTCTTCTTGACGTGGTACAGTCCCATCCGCTTGCCGTCGATGATGATACCTATTGTGTCGAGCTTGTCCACGAGGCGGTAACCGAAGGTCTTGAACGACCCTGACAGTCCGTCACGCTTCAAGCGTCGTATCTCCTGTTCTGCCCACGCACGCAGTTCTGCCTCCGTCTTGTTGTAGCAGTGGACCGTGCGTGTCTGTCCGTCCATGTCGCCCACCTCTATGCGTATGCGCTTGTTGTTGGGCATTATGCTTGTCGCCTTGACCTTGATGCGCTGACTGTCTGCACTCACCTGTTCGAGGCGGTTATACTCTATCAGATTGAGACCTGTTGCAAATACTTGTGACGGCTTGACATCCCGCTCAAACAGCACTCCGCTGTAGAGTACTGGTTTCCCGTCCTCGTATCTGAAGAAGGAACGGATACCGCTGTCCTGCAATCGTCCGAGCAGTGATGCCACGTTGTCCTCCGTCACTCTGAACTGTCCGAGTCTCTGTTCACCGAACACCTTTGCGCCCTTGATACCTTGTCCTTCCAGCAGTTCGGCGATGGTCACCGTGCGGTAAGCCTTCTTCTTGGTCGGCATCTGTTTGAGGCGGTACATCTCGTCCTCGCATGTCAGAACAACGGGTGTCTTGAAACCTATGTCACGGATGTAGCCCACGAATGCCAGTTCCAGAACACCGTCATAACCGAGCCACACCTGTATGCGGTCGCCACGACGGAGCGGTATGGATGACTGTCCGTCCCACTTGAGCGACTTTGGCAGTGTCACCTTGCACGTGTCGGTGAGCTGTTCCGTGTCACGGACAATCTCAACGGCGGTGACGTGGTTTATCTCCCACTTGCGGTCAGACTCGAGAACTATCTTTGATGTCAATCTAAACATAAAGCAAGGCCCCCCGACCCCCGAAGGGGGCGGCCATCCGGATATTGTGGGGTGGATGGCCCTATTTGTTTAACACTTGTTTTACGGCTGTTTAACGGCCGTTAAATATCTGCCCCTTGGTTACTACTCCCCTCCATTCAGGGAGGGGTCGGGGGAGGGTCTGGTCTTAATATTCCTCACTATATATATCGTACTCCGTGTCGCTGATGGCGGACACTGATATCGCCTGATAGTTGCTTTCGGTGCTCTGTGTGAGCGAGAAACCTGTTATGACTATGTGGTCGATGTCGAACATATCGAGGAACTCGGAATATACTCCTATCGCCTCGTCGATGTCGAAGAACTTACGGAGTGTCTTGATGCCGTCGGCTGGGTACTCGTCCACGATGAGACCGTTGCGTACTGCCTGCACTCCCACCACTATGTTGAGCTGGTAGTCCTCGGCATTGACGTGTTCCTTCACCGTGCCTGTGCGACCAGTCAGCGGAGTACTGACTATGTTCTTCTTACGGCTGATGGCTACCAAGGCATCATTCATCACGAGACGTTCCTTGTTAGGCTTCTCAAAGGTGAGGGTGGTCAACTGCGCCCATTCCTTCCACTGTGAGAGGTTGGTGAGCGGTGCTGACACGTCGCCAGTAGTCATGGCGTACCACTTGACCCGCTGTGCTACATTGAGAGGTATGAAACGGAAATTCATGTGAGTCCTCTGAATTAAAAATTAAAAATTAAAAATTAAAACGCCCGATGACCCGGATGGCCGCCCCCTTTGGGGGTCGGGGGGCTTTAGCTCATTGCCAGGTTCACATCATTAAGTGCACCGAGCAAAGCTTCTGCCACTACTTCCTTTATCTTCTCTGCGCTCTCCTGTAGGTTGGAGGCGTGTATCTCCATGCGGTCAACAAGTGACTGCACGCTGATGGACACGTTGTGTATCTTGCCAGCACCTGAGCCTTCAGAACCTGATGAACCCGTCTTTGTGGCATAAGAGAGCGAGCCAGATGTCGGGTCAACGTTTCCTGTCTGTGGCAGAGTGAAGTTACCGCCCTTCTCTGATGCGAGCTGTATATTCTCTGTCGGGTGGTCTTCCTTCCATGATGCCTCTGCGTCAGCCTTACCACGCTCCACGATCTTTTTCCAGTTGAGAGCCTTGGCTATGCGGTTGTAGAGGTTGATGAAGAAGTTGAGTACCTGGTCTATCTTCTTCTCTATCCAGTCGAAGATGTCGCCGAACCACTTCCTCAGGAGACTGTAAACATACTTGAATGCGTTAATGAGCGGAGCATAGAACGTGAGGAACACTTGTTTGATGCGTGTGAACACGCTGACCACGAAGTCCCAAAGCTTCGAGAAGAACCCTTTGATGCTTTCCCATGCTCCCTGTGCCCACTCGATGGCTCCCTTGAATACGTCCATGAGCCATGCACCGAGTACCTTACAGGCTTCTGCTATGGTGAATATTATCTCACGGAACCACTTGCACTTCTCCCAGAGCAGCATGACTGCCTCCACGGCTATTGCCACCCATCCGACGAACGGAATGCTCTTGATGGCAAGACTGATGCCCTTGGCTGCCACCTTGGCATGTATTACTGAGCGGAGACACGTCATGCGTGTTATGCTCATGATGCCGTTCATGCTTGTACGTGCTACTGAGTACAGACCCGTAAAGAGTGGCGCTATCTGTGATATAGGTACTAACGTCTGGGCCAATGTGCTAATGTACATGGAGAAACCGCCAGTCATGTTGAAGAATGATATCTTGAGGTCTTCAATCTGTTGCTGTATGCGTGCCTGCTTCTCTGCGTAGCTGTCCATGATGATTGCAGCCTGTTCCTCTGCGCTGTTTGTTCCGGTCACGGCTTGTGTGAATGCCTCGAGCTGTTCCGTGCCCTGCACGAGTGCACGTGCAGCGTTGGCGTTCTCCATACCGAAGAGTTTGGAGAACAGAGCTGAGTCGTTGAGTACTGGCTTGAGGAGTTCGAGACGTTCCTTGAGGGTGCGGTTCTTGTCGGCAAGTGCCATGACATCCACTCCTGCACGCTCCAGTTCCTCACGTGTCTCCTTCGGGAGGAAACGACCTTGTCCGAGGATGGCAAGCGTGTTACGGAGAGCCACACCGCCCTCACTGGCTTTCTTGCCTGCCTTGTCGAGTACCTGGATGGCTGCGTTGGTCTCTTCGAATGACACGTTGGCTGCCTTGGCTGCCATACCTGCCTGCTGGAGTGCTGCGCTGATGGCGGGCAGTTCGGCTGAGCCTGCCTGACCTGCTGCAGCCATGGTGTTCATCATTTGAGCCATGACCTTGCTTGCCTTGATTGGGTCGTCCATCGATACGCCGTACTGGTTCATGGCTGTTGTCAGAACCTGTGCTGCTGCCACTCCATCACCACCCATGAGCTTTGATGTCACCTGTATGGAGCGTCCCATCTCGCTGAGAGCCTCAGGACACTTTGCCAGTTCTGGGGTGAGTTGTGAGAGCAGAAGCTTATAACCTTCCACTGCCACACCTGCATCCGTACCGAATGCCTTGGCACTGTCACGTGCGTAGCCTTCTATCTCCTTCAACTTGTCGCCGGTGACACCAGCCACCGCTGACAGGTCGTGCATCTGAGAGTCGAGGTCTATACCTGCCCGAGACACTTCTTCAAAGCCCTGTGCCGTCTTTTCTACGGCTTCAACCATGATGTTGAACGATGCTGCCTTGCCCACCAGTCTTTCAATGCCGGTCTTGGCAGACTCCACTTTTGCCGTGAATGCACCTGTGGCTTCTGTCATACCATGTATTGTAGCGGAAAAATCGCCGCCTATCTTAAAAAGATAATCAAATGTTTGCATATATGACTGTTAATGTTTACTTTTGCAGCAACTAATTCAACAAGTTGCTATGACTAATATTTGGGAAATAATCAAAATCATTTACGAGCCAGCCGACGGCATTGGTCTGACTATCTTCCAGTGGTCTCTGAAGACCATAGGCATCATAGCCTTGCTTCGTCTATTCTACAAGCTCATGAAGGCTTGCTTCACCGATGACGACGGTGGATATCTCCCATGGTGGGTCTGGTTTCATTAGGCTCACCACCTAACAGACGGGCAATCGCCTCAGTCTGGTTCTTCAGTCTCCATTTCTCAATCCATAGGGCGTAAGCGTAATGCTGCGCCCATTTTTCGTATGTGCCCTCTGTGGGGTTGACGTGGAGGTTTGCCTGTATGAGGGCACAACCCTTGTCGAACGTGTCCTTGTCGTCATCATCCGACAACAGGTGTGCCTCTACAAGTTTTTTATGCTTGACATGCAGCTCTGGAACAATGTGCTGAGCTGCTTGACTGTCTCAAGGAACAACACTGCATCCTTGCGAAGGTATTCAGAGCCTCCGAGCCAGCAGTTGTCAAACATGATTTCTGAGCTCTTGAACTCGTCCGTCTTACCGATGGATGCCGTGGCACGCATCGTCTCGAGTGATGGGCGCTTGAAGTAGCCGATGTGGCACTCTTCGCCTTCCACTACATCGATGCGGATTACCTTGCCATGCTGAGCCTTCCACTGTTGTATCTGCTGTTCTGTCACTCCACCGTCAATGGTCAAGGCACAATCTTTCTTTATATCTGTCATAGTGTAGCCCCCCGACCCCCAAAGGGGGCGGCCTTCCGGTTTAGGAGGGGGAGGAAGACCTGCTGGTGTTTTAACTACATACATAGTTGCTATAGCCGCTCTAGTTTATATAGAAGGTATAGAACCTCTATAACAACTCATAACTTTTAACTCTTAACTTTTAACTCAGAAGCGGCTCAGAGGCCGCTTCTGCTATTTTCCCCACTCGATGTGTGAAGGGAGCAGGTCAAGTTCTACCTCCTGTCCTGTGTCACCTTCTTTCCATGCACGTGTGTTCTTTGTGAACTGCACGTTCCTTATCTTGTCGGTGTGTACAAGTCCGCTCTCTGGGATGTACGTCACGATGATGTCGAACGGAGCGATGTCCTGGATGCGTCCGTTAGGTGCCTGAGCCTGTATCGCCTCGACTTCCTCCTGGTAGAGTGTAATCTTGGCAGTAGGCGTGATGCGACCCTTGGCACGTCCCACTGGGTGGCGACCTGCTCCGTACTTGTTGACGACTTCCTGCTCGTCTCCGTACTCTATGGCTGTTATTCCTGTTACGGGTACGCCGGCTATCGTTGCTACGATGTCAGCCCATGAGTAGAGCGTACCGTTGACCATTGGTATTCCGTTCATAAGAGCCCCCCGACCCCCGAAGGGGGCGGCCATCCGGTTTCAGAGGGGTGGATGACCTTGTTAATTAAAGCCCCCCAACCCCCGAAGGGGGCGTCTGTTCAGACTGGGGGTCTGACTTGTTTTTATTTATTCTCCATGTTAGCCCGAATGGCCGCCCCCTTCGGGGGTCGGGGGGGCTACAGCTGCGCTGCAAACCCTATCTTCACGCTCACGTGGCGCATGACTCCTACAGGCACTTGCTTGATGACAATGTCGATGATGCTTGTCTGGAGCACGTTCTGCTCTGGGTCAATCTCTGCCTTGTAGCCTGAGAGTTCGCCTGCCTTCTCCATTGCTTCGAGGGCACTGTTGGCTACCGTCTCGAGGTGAGCCACGGTGTAAGCCTGCAGCTTGCCTGTGGCTGCATCTGTGTAGATGTTGCCGCCGAGTTCCGGTGTGAGTGCCTTGCGGATGCCTCGCACTGCCTTGTCCATGACGCGCACTCGTTCGATGAAGGCGTAGTCTGATGTGGCAAGGTCGAGGGTATTGCTGTCGTTCCAGTACGAACCTGTGATGCCAGGATGGGTCAAGAGGAAGCTGTAGCCCTTGAGGTCGAGTGCATGAAGGTCTGCCTGTTCGATGTCTCTGACCGGTGTACCGTCTGCGAGTGCTGGAAGACTGATGCCTGATGGGAACTTCTTGACCCATCCGATACATTCGTTGACCTTGGCTGATGAGAGGTGACCGAGCCATACACCGATGGCGCTGACTGCGTTCTTGGCTGACGTGTTGGCTGTAGCAGTGAAGAGTGCTGCACCCTCACCGCCTCCGTCCTGTGCCACGATGATGCTGACACGTGAGCGTCCCTCTGATACGAGGTTGAGAGCCTTGAGCGCTGCGAGTGATGCTACCTTAGGAGCGTAACCGATGGAGAGAGGTGCGTTGTCCTCGTCGAGTCCTTCAGCCACTGCCTCGATGAGCGCGATGTTGGCTGCCGTAGGTGCTGCTGTGCCTTCCCAGATACCCATCTGACGGATAGCACCCTCAGCATAGTTCTGTACGGTCTCTATCTCCTTGTAGTCTGGTGTCTCCTTCTGGACGAACACGCCCACGAAGATACGGACTGAAGGATTGATGCGGAGTGCTTCCGCAATCTGGTAGTGCATCACCTTTATTGTCCAGCTCGTAGAGTCGGCAGTGATGCCGAGGTCTTCTGCCTGGTTGATGGTGCGTACCTCGTTGACTGGTGCTGTGCCGAAGCCTGTTGGCACGTCAGCCTGTGCACCTACGTAGAAGAGAAGTCCTGAGATGTGGTCTTCTCCCTCTGCCGGAGCAGGTATGTTGCCGTTGGTACGGGTGATTTGTAATGTTTTCATCGGACCTTCCCCCGACCCCTTCCTTTCAGGACGGGGAGTAGTTACCATGGGGGTGATGGCTTTTAATTAGTTATGTATAGCGAACAGAGTAAATCTGATTTTTCACTTTTCATTTTTCACTTTTCACTTTTTACTCATCCGTACTGTCAGGATGAGTAAAAGCACAGCTGCTGCGAACAGGACAACGGGACGGACAACGTTGCACGAGACTTGGCTGATGGTCTCCTTGTTGAGTTCTGAGGCTCGCCTTGTCGAGCGTGCCACGCTGTCTTCCCACTGAGCATAGTCGGATATGGAACAACGCTTGAACCGTCCACTATCCTCATTAGTGCGCTCCTCGTGACGGATGTCGGCACCGTTGGCCCTGTAGTGTATGTATGCATATACAGGGTGGTCGGGGACTTCGGTGTCGTAGAGGAAGATGTCGCACTCCTGGTTCAAGATACGCCAGCCTAATAGTGTGCTGAGTTCGCGGTGCCTGTACTCTGCCAGCGAGTCCGCTTCTGTCCTCTGTCTCGTCCGTCGTTGTGTCGTTGTACTGTCCGACTGTGTGGTGGTGGATAGGCTACTTGTCTTCGCCTGCCTTGGTGTCCTCTTCAGAACGCTGCAGCTGCCTGCTGACAGGACAGTCATCAGAATAAGGACAGGAAGGTATCTTCTCCACTGCTTTACGTAGTTTGTCCACATCGCGTCGTAGTCCGTTACATATCTTCTGAAGCGAGTTGATGACCTCGGTCAGTGCCTCGTTTGCCGTGCGCACGTTGTCGAGTTCCTTGGTGCAAGCGTCTGCAACCATGCTTCTCACTTCTGCCTTGTACTTGTCTTTCGTGAGCTTTGAACCGAGCCACGCACCCAGAGCGGACATGATGGCTCCGCATCCGAGTAATGTCATTAACATCTCGCTCATGCTTTATCTCTCTTGGTGGTTAGAAACTGTTGTCGTCCTCAGGTTCTGGAGCGTTTGTCTGCTCCTGTTCCTGCTTCTCATTCTCAGCCTCCTCGTCCTTCTTGGTCATCCATGAGAGTTGTGCGCCCTTGATGGCTGACTCGATGTCGTCGCTTGGGGAGAAGTAAACATGTGGCTTGACATCGTCCATTATCACCTCTTCCTCCTTCTCGTGCCACTTTGCCTTGGCTGATGGATAGAGCTTGCCGAGGACTCCGAGGTCAACGATGTAGCCCTGCTTGAGGTACTTGACGATACCATCTACAAAGAGCATGCTTGCTGCAGTAATCTCTGCCTTGTGGATGGTGGTGTTGTGAGTTGCATCTTCCACGATGTCATTGAACGCCTTTGTGCCGTTGCTGATGACACGAGCTGTGAACCCCTTCACCTTGGTTGCAGGATTGACGACCTGCACCTTCTTAACTTTCAATTTTGCCATAACTATGTTTTTTTGAAGGTTGAGAACTTTTGCCGAAAAGTTGAGAACTTTTCGATGAAAGTTGCGCAACCTTGTTTTCATTCAATTTTGAATTTTGAATTTTGAATTATTAATTTAAGTCTGGGGGGCTTCACAGCAGCCCAGACGACATACTAATAACAATTAAAAAAAATCAACTAACCTATTAACCCTAAACTATTAACTTAAAACACACAAACACTATGAGTAAATCAACACTTCACCTGAGTATTCATTCACTTCTTACGAATGGGGAATGAGGAATTAGGAATGAGGAATGGTTACTTCTTCGTTCCCTTGGTAACTCCGCTCCCTCCCTGTAGGGAGGGCTGG
>JAEEGL015242093.1_pt1 | contig 18325 bp, 14 predicted proteins | sample 9134231 | NCBI WGS metagenome assembly JAEEGL01 (sample SAMN16246548, study PRJNA631951) | gut metagenome | biome: gut microbiome; feature: rumen; material: fiber-attached | host: Bos | place: Iran: Karaj | collected 2018-10 | reverse complement strand
TAATAAAGAAAGCTCCAACTACTCCGCCACCAACAGCAATAGTTTTATCTCCAGCATCAAGTATTGATGCAGTATTGCTAATAGTATTTATTCTTTCCATAAATTGATCAATAGTAGTACTTATTATTTCTTTTGGAGTAAAACATTTATCTAAAAATGTTAAATGACTAAATACTAATACTGCAATTAATAATAGATAAAAACCAATTAATCTAGATGAAAAAAATTTAGGCATTTTTCTTTTAAATAGCATATAAATACCAATTAATAATAAAAATAATATAAATACAATCCACCATGTTCCAAGTAAGAATATAGCAAATTTTTTAATAAAAGAACCAACAGTTCCAAAGCCAAATCCAATAATACCAATTAATATAAGCATTAAACCAGTAAGTTCAACACTCATAAATGGTTTAGATGATTCTTTAGATTTCTTTCTTTTGGCCATACTATCACCATTATCATTATAAACTAATTTATTGATTTTTACAAATAATATAATTATTCTATATTTATTTACATTTATCTATTCTTTTATTATAATTTATTTTGAGGTTTTATTATGATTAATGTTGTTTTATTTGAGCCAGAAATACCTACTAATACTGGTAATATTATGAGAACTTGTATTGCCACTAATACTCACTTACATCTAATTAAACCACTTGGTTTTAGCCTAGATGATAAATATGTTAAAAGAAGTGGTGTTAATTATATTGATAAGTGTAAGTATACAATATATGAAAATATAGATGAATTTTTTGATAAAAATAAAGGTGAATATTACTTTTTAACAAGATATGGACATAAACCACATACATCATTTGATTATAGTGATTCATCTAAAAATATATATTTTATATTTGGAAAAGAATCAACTGGTATACCCCCTAAGATATTAAAGCCATATATTGATAGGTGTTTAAGAATACCAATGACTGATAATGTTAGAGCGTTAAATCTATCCAATACTGTAGCGATTGTAGTTTATGAAGCACTAAGACAACAAAACTATCCTAATCTGTTATTTGATGAACCACACAAATCTAAAAACTTTATCGAAGAATCTTAAAAGGTTCTTTTTTTTATTTTAGTCCATATATTTTAATGGAGGATGAGATGAATATTGGACTAAGTGATAATGAAGTAATATTAAATAGAAAAAAATATGGCACTAATGAAATAACTAAAATTAAAAAGAAAACATTATTAAAAATGTTTGTTGAATCATTTTCTGATCCTATTATAAAAATACTTTTAATTGCATTAACTATTAAAATACTATTTATATTTTCCAAATATGATTGGTATGAAACAATTGGTATTTATATAGCAGTTTTTTTAGCATCACTAATATCAACTATTAGTGAATATGCTTCTAATGAAGCATTTAATAATTTACAAAAAGACATTAACAATATAAAAGTTAAAGTATATAGAAATAATATATTAAAGGAAATACTAATAAATGATATTGTTGTAAATGATATTATTAAATTAAATATTGGAGATAGTATTCCAGCAGATGGAATACTTATAAATGGAAATATAACTTGTAATGAGTCAACTTTAACTGGTGAAGCGAAAGATATTAACAAAAATAGAAATGATTTGTTATTTAGAGGTACTTTTATTACTAATGGAAGTGGTATTTTAAAAGTATTAAAAGTTGGTAATAATACTGAATATGGAAAAATATATTTGAGTATTCAAGAAGATAATCCCACTTCTCCACTTAAAATAAGATTATATAAACTAGCTAAAATAATAAGTAGAATTGGTTATATCGGAGCATTTATTGTTTCGTTTTCTTATCTTTTTAATAAAATAATAATTAATAATAATTTTGATGTTAACTTAATTATTAATATGATTAGTAATCCTAAAATAATTATTAATGATTTAATATATGCTTTATCTTTAACAGTTACAATAATAATTGTATGTGTTCCTGAAGGGTTACCAATGATGATAACACTAGTGTTATCATCTAATATGAAAAGAATGTTAAAAGATAATGTGTTAGTTAGATATGCGACTGGTATTGAAACAAGTGGCAACTTAAATTATTTACTTACAGATAAAACAGGTACTTTAACTAAAGGAATACTTGAGGTTACATCAATTGTTACTAGTGATTTAAAAGTATATAAATCTGATAAATTATTAAAAAATACTAATATATATGATGATATATACAAAGGATTAGTTATTAATAATGAAAGTGAAAAAGAAAATAATAATGTAATTGGAGGAAATCCAACTGATAAAGCATTATTATATTTTTTTAAAGATTATAAAAAAATAAAGATTGATAAAAAAATACCTTTTTCTAGCGATAAAAAATATAGTGAAATAATAATTGATAATATATCTTATATAAAAGGAGCATCCGAAATATTAATTGATAAATGTAATAAAAAAATAGATAGATTTGGAAATATTAAAGATTTTAATAATAAAAGTTTAATAAATAATGAAATACTTAAATATATGCAAAAAGGTATTAGAATAGTATCTTTAATAAAAAGAATTAATAATGATTATATATATATTGGTTTTGTTACTTTAAAAGATGAATTAAGAGATGTTGCTAAAGATGCTATTAATACAATTAAAAACGCTAAAATAAATGTAATTATGATTACTGGCGATGCTTATGAAACAGCTAAAAATATAGCAATTGATTCTAATATAATAAATAGTCCTTTAGATATTGCTTTAACTTCTTATGAATTTAATAAAATGGATGATGAAGAAATAAAAAAGAATTTAAATAGAATTAAGTTAATAGCAAGAGCACTTCCTAAAGATAAGCTTAGAATGGTTAATATAATCGAAGAAATGGATTATATAGTTGGAATGACAGGAGATGGAGTTAATGATGCTCCAGCACTCAAAAAAGCAAATGTTGGATTTGCTATGGGAAGTGGAACTGAAGTAGCAAAAGAAGCTAGTGATATTATTATATTAGATGATAATATATTATCTATTAGTAAAGCAATATTATATGGGAGAACAATATTTAAAAGTATTAGAAGATTTGTTACATATCAATTAACTATTAATATTATTGCTTTACTATTATCAATTATTGGATCATATATTGGCATTAGTACTCCTATTACAATTATTCAAATGTTATGGCTAAATATGATAATGGATACATTTGCAGCAATAGCATTTTCTTATGAAGCTCCGCTTCCCTATTATATGAATGCTAATCCTAAAGATAAAAATGAATCTATTATTAATAAATATATGTATTCATCTATTATAATTAATGGATTATATGGGGCCATTCTTTGTATATTATTCTTAAAATTACCAATATTTAAAATATTAATAAGAAATGATTATAAACATTTTATGACAGCATATTTTGCATTATTTATATTTATTGGTATATTTAATGCATTTATAGCAAGAAGTGAAAGATTAAATATATTATCTAATATTAGCAAAAATAAAATATTTATATTTATTTTTGCATTTATAATAGTAGTTCAAATATTTATTATTTATAATGGAAATAATTTATTTAGAACATATGGTTTATATTATAAAGAATTATTAATAGTAGTATTTCTAGCATTCAGTGTAATACCTATTGATTTTATAAGAAAGTTATTATTAAAGAAAAAAGGAATTAGTTTAACTATATAACTTATTCCTTTTTTCATTAAATACTATTTTATTATTTAATAATTCATATATTACATCATCTTTACTATTCTTATTTGTAAATCCAACAGTATTATTAATATTCTTATTTATAAATATATATGAATTATTAAATGATATTTTATCATTATTATCTAATATATAATTATCTTTTAATATATTAATAATAATATTTTTAACTTCCTTTGAACAATCATCATAATTATCAAATAATATTATATTAAACATATTATTCTTTAATATATTAAATATTCCTTTATTAAGCATATCATATATATTATTATATTCTTTTAAATCAATATAAATATAATTACATTTTGGCCATATATTGCTTAATAGTTTAATTAAAGATGTTTTATAAGTATAATTACCCTCTAATAAAACTTTTAAATTACCATTTTTATTCTTTATATTATCTTTAATTAAACTAATTAATAAATCAATATAATAATTATCTATGTTTAACTCTTTAATTGCATCATATTTAAACTTATTTAAAAAATCTAATTTATCTATATTAAAAATCATATTTGTTTTATTTTCTAATACATCTAATATATCTTTTGTTTTTATATTAATTGCTTTATGTTTATTTATTAACTCTATTTTATTTTTTAATTCTAATTCTTCACTATAAATATTAATTGCATTATCAAAGTCTTTTTCTTTTATTAATTTATTCTTTTTATTATTTAATATACCTATCTTTTTATATATATTTCGTTTTAATAGTTCATATTCATTATTAGTTTTACATTTAGAACATACTGAATCTAAAAAATCAATTGACTTATCAGGATTCTTTTTATTAGGTATATATTTATCAGTTAATAATACTATATCATTTATATTTTTATTACTTATTTTTACTTTATGATGATTTTCATATTCATTTTTAATTTTCAATAATATTTCTTTTGTTTTATCTAAATCCGGTTCACATATATTTATTACTTCAAATCTACGCATAAGTGCTTTATCTTTAGAAAAATATTTTAAATATTCATCTGTAGTAGTAGCTCCGATTAGATGTATATTTCCTCTTGCTAATGCTGGTTTAAAGATATCACCTGCTGTTATAGCACCCTCTGCTCCTCCTGCATTAACCATTGTATGTACTTCATCAATAAATAAGATAATATCTTGATTATTCTCTAATTCTTTAATTATTTTTGTTACTTTTTCTTCAAACTCTCCTCTATATTTTGTTCCAGATACTAAATTACCCATGCTAACTGATACAACTTTTTTATTTAATAATAAATCTGGTACATCTTTTAATTCTATCCTTCTTACTAATTCTTCAACAATAGCGCTCTTTCCTACTCCTGCATCTCCAATTAATAAAGGATTATTCTTTTTCTTTCTAAGTAAAGTTTCAATTATCATGTCTATTTCTTTTTCTCTTCCAATTACTTTTTCATCTATATTTATATTATCATTCATAATGATACCACTATAAAAAAGTTCTAAATTACTATTCTTTTTTATATTACTTTTTAAATCATCATATATCTTATCTATATCTATATGCATACCAATAAGTACTCTAATAGCAATACCTTCTCCTTCTTCTAGTAAAGATAATACTAATTCTTTTACTGAAAGTGGATTACCACTTTCTTTAGAGTTATTAATAGCGTTATTAATAACTCTCTTTAATAAAGGAGTATATAAATTAATATCACTTGTTTTAGAGGCCATACCTACTATTTTAATTAATTCACATTTAAAATTATTATATGTTAAATTATAATTGTTTAAAAAAGATATTATTTCTTTATTATTATTTAATATACTTAATAATAAATGTTCTGTTCCAACATAAGGATGTCTTAAATTATATCTTTCCTTTTCTGCATTTTTTAATATATTAACTATTTCTATATCATAATTATCCATATTATCATCCTTTAAACTCTATGAATATAATGATATATTTATTAAAAAAATATACAAAAAAAAGATCTTAACATTTGTTAAGATCTTATAACTTAAACTAAATAAGTTAATACTGTGAATAAAATAATTAGGACTAGTATAATAATTACTACAAACATCCAAATATATTTCATCCAAGTCTTATATTCTAATCCTAGATACTCTAGACCAATTAATAAGATTGCTTGTGTTGGAACTATAAAACCAACTAATCCATAAAGACTTAAGAATATAATATATATTAATTCTACATTTTGTGGATAATTAGTTACAAAATATTGTCCAATTGCAAATCCTGTATAACCAAGATCAATATGGAATATATGTGAAATAATTGCTCCTAGAGATACTAAGAATGGATTAAATGCACTAGCACCTTTGAATATTAAGTTTGTAATAGTTGGAACATATGGACAAAGGTAAGCTATTATCATAATCATATATGCGATTGTAAATACAACTAATGGTTTAAGCATTTTTTTGAATCCATCTAAGTATGCATCAAATAATTCGTTTAATTTAATATTACTAATTAATGCAATAATTAAACTCATAAACATAAGTAGAACTGTTCCATGGAATAAATTCCAAGTACCAAATTCAGCACTAGATGCACCTAGAATAGTTTTAAATATAGTTGCTTTACCAACTTTTAATCCAATTAACCAATTATGGAAATTAGTAAATGCAGTTATTTTCCAATTAGCTGCCCAATCAACATAACCTAGTATAATTAATACTAAAGTAATAATTAATACAACTACTACAGGCCATCTTTTAGCTTTGCTATCAAATTTTTGAACTGCAAATGGATCTTCTTCTACTTCTCTTTTATTGTCTTTAAGAACTTTATTAGCATGTATTATCATAAATACATTAAGTAATAAGAATGCTACCACTAATATAATAATACGATATAATATACCTAAACTATAGTTAGTTTGAGCATAATAATTAAACCAATAAACACCCTCAGAACCATAAATAACACCCATTAATCCAACCATAATTGAACCAAATGTTGCTGAGAAAGCAGTTATTTTATCTAATTTAGCACTTAATAATACACTTATTATAAATGGCACAAATACTAAAACAATAAATGTTTGAGTAAATAATGCAGTCATTAAAGTTATAATAAATGAACTAATAAGAGCAAAAGTTACTTCCCTTCCTTTAATTTTTTCTGCAATACGTCCTACAAATTTCTTGTATCCTTCACTTCTTCCAAGTACTGCATAAAATGCTCCTAGCATAAGTAAGAATATAATCTTATCTCCTGCTAGATAAATAGCTTGATAGATCATATTAGGAATATCACTAATTCCTTGTTCCATCATTCCATATTCTAGTATTTGTCCTTCTTGATAACGAGATGCTCCAAATATCCAAGTTAATAACAATGATACTATTAAAAATAATAAAGTCCATTTTGCTAATGAATATTTTTTAGATTTTCTACAAATAAAAAATCCACATACAATCGCTAAAAGTAGAACAATTACTAATCCAATTATTTGACTTGTTGTCATATTTTACCTCCCAATTTAATTATATCACTCGTATTATAAAAAACAAAGAAATTTTAAGAAATATCATAAAAAAACAGATGAATTTATATTCATCTGTTATATTTTTTTTAATCTCTTGGTTTCATTGTTGGGAATAATAGAACATCTCTTATAGATTCTGATTCTGTAAATAACATTACCATTCTATCTATTCCATAACCTATTCCACCAGCAGGAGGCATTCCATATTCTAATGCTTCTACAAAGTCCATATCTATATCATTAGCTTCTTCATTTCCCATTTCTCTTTCTTCTACTTGATGTTCAAATCTTTCTAATTGATCAATAGGATCATTTAATTCTGTATAAGCATTAGCGCATTCATTACCTGCTATAAATAGTTCAAAACGATCAACAAATCTTGGATCTTCTGGATTCTTCTTAGTAAGTGGTGATATTTCAATTGGATGTCCATATAAGAATGTTGGATCAATTAAAGTATCTTCAACATACTTTTCAAAGAATTTATTTATAATATGACCATATTGACGTTCATGATCTAAAAGTTCAATATGATGCTTCTCTGCTAACTTAATACATTCATCTAAATCAGTAATCTTTTTAAAATCAATTCCCGTTTTTTCTTTAATAGCATCAGTCATACTAATTCTCTTCCATTTACCAGATAAATCAACTTCATGGCCTAAGAAATTAAATTTAGTTTTTCCACAAACTTCTTTTGCTATAGTTTGATACATTTCTTCAGTTAAATCCATCATAACATCTAAATTAGCATAAGCCATATATGCTTCCATCATTGTAAATTCAGGGTTATGTTTAGTATCCATTCCTTCATTTCTAAATACTCTACCTATTTCGTAAACTCTTTCCATACCACCAACTAGTAATCTTTTTAAATCTAGTTCTAGGGCAATACGTAAATACATATCTAAGTCTTGAGTATTATGATGAGTGATAAATGGTCTTGCTGATGCTCCTGTTAATAATGTAGTTAAAATAGGTGTTTCAACTTCTAAGAATCCTTTAGAATCCCAGAAATGTTGAATGGCTCTAATTATTTTAGGTCTCATCATAGCAACACGCATTGATTCGTCATTCATTATCAAATCAACATATCTTCTACGATATCTTTCTTCAACATCTGTTAATCCATGGAATTTTTCTGGTAATGGTTTTAACGCTTTAACTAAATGAGTATACTCTAAACACTTTATTGTAACTTCACCAGTCATAGTCTTCATTACTTTTCCGTAAACTCCAACTATATCACCAATATCAGCCATCTTAAATAGATTATATGTTTCTTCTCCAACATCATTTACAGAAATATATATTTGAATCTTTCCAGTTTTATCCTTAATAGTAAAGAATGATGCTTTACCCATCTTTCTAATAAACATAATACGACCCGCTACTCTAGCAGTGTCATCCATTTTTTCAAATTTATCATGATCTACTTTATCATATTTTTCATGTAAATCTTTAGCATAATCATCACGATCATATCTATGACCATGTGGATCTAATCCCATTTCTTTTAATTTTTCATATTTTTCTCTTCTTACTAATTCTTGTTCAGTAAATTCACGCATAAAAAATCACCTGGACATATTATAACACAAAAAAAACGTCTTTCAAACAGAAAGACATTTATTTGTTACTATTTACTATATTTTATACATTTTTGCTTTATCTTTAGTTGCAACATATGCTCCACCAGCGATGATTACTAATGATGCTAATGCAACATAAGGTAAAGTTGAACCAGTTTTTGGGTTTTTAGCACATTTTTCTTCGTATACTTCTTTTGTTACTTCATTACCATCATTATCATAGTATACTCCATCAACAATTTTACATGTTGTCTTATCTGCAGTTGGAGGTGTAACAGTTTTAGTTAAATTTTCTAAAGTAATTAAAACTGAGCATCCTTCTAATCCACTTGGTGTATAAGTGAATTGGAATAATTCACCTTCACCGCTTGCTCCTGGGCTAGTTAAATTAACTGTCCACACTTTATTTGCAGCTGATGGTGTACCAGCAACTGTCCAAGTTGATCCAGCAGACTTAATTGAATCAGTAACTACTGTTGCTCCTCCTTGTTCTGTTAAAGTAACTACAGCAGAATCCTTTGATTCATCAAAGTTGTATGTTACTGTACAAGTTATATTACCGCTTGCATCTGCATCTTGACAAGTAAAGTCTAATTGATTAGCAGCATGAACTGTAAATGGTAATACTAAAAATAATGCTAAAACTAAAAATCCTAATCTTTTCTTCATTTTTTCCTCTCCTACTCTTATTATGTCTTTATTATATCATAAAAATACAAAAATCTACATTTTTTTATACTTTTTTATATTTTTTACGTCAAATTGTGTTATTATATATAATAGGAGTATGGCTATGAAGAAGATATTAATTCAAATCAAGAATAACAGATTATGTTTTTCTTTAAGAAAAAGACTTAATACTGAACAAAAAAATTTAATTAATACTAATGTTATAAGCGAAAATGAATTAGTATTTTCTGATGAATATATTGAAGCTAATATAAAAATAGTTCATAACTTTGTAAAAGAATTGGTTAATGATTATAATGTAAATACAATTGTAATAAAAGAATTGGAAATAGCACCTTTAGTATTAAGAGTATCATCTATGATACCTAAGTTACAAAACCTATTTATATTAGAAGAATCAATTGTTAATTATAAGACTTGTGAAAGAATTATTAAAACAAATACTATTAAATATGTATCTTTATATAATATACCTACTTTTTTACTGGAGTTATTAGATAAAGAAAATATAAAAGTAGATTCGAGAAACGAAATATTATTTTTAAGTAATTTTATGAAAGATAATGATTTAAATCAATTCTCTTCTCTATATTATAAAAGTTCGATTGTATTAAATTTTCCTTTATCAAAAGAAGATTATGATGACTTTATATCTTTTATAAATATAAATAAGTATTTAAAAAAGATATATGTTAATAAAGTTAGCAAAAATGATATTGAAGATATATTAGAAGAACTATATAAGAAAAGATTAAAAAATATTAAAATATATATAGATCAGAATATTTGTGATGCAGAATTAATTGAATATTTAAAGAAAATAAATAAAAGAAATGAAAAAATTAATGGTATTCAATTTAAAATTGAATACTCTAAAGATTATTTGGAAAATAATCTAATGAGTCAAATTAATATAAATGCTATTAAATCGTGTATTATTATTTCTCTTGTATTAGTTAGTTCAGTTATGTTTTATGTATTTGCGTCTAATTATATTGCAATGGGAAAAGATAACGTAATAAAACAAGAAATATATGATACAATTGCCAAAAAAGATGATACTACAATAACTGATGATAAAGAAATAATAAATGATGATGTTGAAACTGAAAAAATTGTAAAAGAAAAAGATCCTGAAATAGTAAAATTAAAAGAATTAAATGAAGATACTGTTGGATGGTTAAAAGTTAATAACACAAATGTTGATTATCCAGTAGTACAATCAAGTGATCCAGAATATTATTTAACGAGAAATTTTAAGAAGAAAAAAGATGCTAATGGATGGATATACATGGATTATCGAGATGATCCAGAAGAATTAAGTACTAACACTATTATATATGGTCATAATATGTATTATTCAGGTGTTATGTTTGGAACACTATATAAAGTCAAAAGATCTAGTTGGTATGAAGATAAAGAAAATCAAATAATAGAGTTTAATAATATTTATAATAAAATGAAATGGCAAATATTCTCTATATATGTTGTTAAGAAAACAAATGATTACTTATATACAGACTTTGCAAGTAAAGAAAGATATAAAGAATATCTTGAGTTAGTAACAAATAGAAGTAAGTATAATTTCAATGTCCCTGTTTCAACAGATGATAAAATATTAACATTATCTACTTGTTCAAACAATGGTAATGATAGATTAGTAATACATGCTGTATTAATTGAAGAAAAAATAAATAGAATTCGTTAGAATTCTTTTTATTATTCAATAAAAAAAGCCATTAAATGGCTTAATTTCTTTTTTATACAGGAACACAACTAAATGCTGTTGATGTAAATGTAAATGTTATATCTGTTCCTTCTAAAGGAGTTTGTAACACTTCCTTTTTGTTTACAAATTTTAGTTGAGCTGTCAAAGTTTTTTCATTTGATGCACTAACACCCGTAAACGTTCCGTTTATAGTTAGTTTATTATTAGGAAATAAATTAGCTGTATTAAAATCATATGTGTTATTTCCAACAGTCAAAACTATTTGGCCTTCACTCTTTGCAGCCATTCCTTGGAATGCTGTATACATATTATTCGTTCCACTTACATTAACTTCAATAGTATAATTACAATCAAATGTAGTTTCACCAGTTGCAGTAGCTCTGGCAATTAATGGTGATGTTTCATCTGTAGAAACTCCAGTTGGTGTAGCATAATATGCAACATCACTATCCTTTTTCATCATTTGATCTCTAGTAAGATTTAAAGTTAAATTATTACCACTTAATAAACTTGCAGTTCCGACACCTTCAGTTGTTGTAGTTACTACTGTTGACGTAGAATTATTAGTAGCATTCATTGAAAAGAATGCAAAAGTAGAGCCAATACATGTTACTAGTATTGTTACTATCGCAATTATTGTTGGTAACATTACTGAATAATTCTTCTTTTCCATCAGTGTCTTCCTTTCTAAAAATATATATTTATATTATTATGCAGTTGCGTTACATTCAAATGAAGTAGCTGCAAATGTTAAAGTAATGTCTTTTCCTTGTAATGCATCTTGAACAACAGTTTCTTTATTAACGAATTTTAATTGAGCTGTTAATTGTCTAGATGCAGCTGTTGATGAAGATGTAATTCCTGTAAATGAACCATTTACAATTATCTTATTACTAGTAAATAAGTTTTGAGTATTAAAGTCATATGCAGTACCACCTACAGTTAAAACGATTTGTCCGGCAGATTTACCACTCATTGCTTGAAAAGCAGTATACAAATCTGAAGTAGCACTCTTTGTAATTTCGATTGTATAAGTACATGTATAAGTACCTTGACCTGATACTACTGCCTCAGCTATTACTGGTGATGTTTCAGTTGTAGTTGCACCAGAATTAGTTGCGTAATATGCAACATCTCCACTCTTCTTCATCATTTGTTCTCTTGTTAGTGCCATAGTTAAATTACTACCACTATTAAGTGTTACAGTACCAACTTCTGGAGTACTAGCTTGAATTGTTTTTGTTCCATAACTATTTGTTCCAGAAACTGAGAAATATGCATATGTAGCACCTACAGTAACAACTAATAATGTAATAATAGATATAACTATTGGTAACATTACTTGTCTATTTTTCTTTTCTTCTTCCATTTTCAATTCTCCTATCCTTAGTATAATTATAAAATATATCTATTCTTATTTCAATATCATTTTTATTAATATGCCAAGTTATGTCAATTATAATTCTTTATATTTATTATAAATTTTATTTAATGCATCTAAAAATATATCTAATTCTTCTTTTTTAGTAAGATAAGATAAACTAATTCTAATGGATGATGCGGCTAATACTTTATCTTTTGTAATAACATATACACTTTTACTATAATCTGTACTACTGCAAGCTGTTCTAGTTGATACATATATATCATAACCTTCAAATGCTCTTTGTAATGTTTCTGCTTTAATAAAAGGAATACTAATATTAATAATATGAGGTATTGAATACTCATTACTATTAATATATACATCTTTATATTCTTTTAATTTATTCACTAAATACTCATTTAAATCTTTTACATAATTATATTTAGTATCAAAATCTTCCATTACTAATCTTAATGCTTTAGCAAGTGATGCTATTAAAGCATGAGTTGGTGTACCACTTCTATATATAGTAGTAGATTTACCGCCATGTATTAATGATTCTAATTCAATATTATCTTTTTTTATTAATGCTGCTATTCCTTTTAACCCATATATTTTATGAGCTGATATACTAGCTAAGTCAATATTTTTTAAATTAAATTTAACTTTACCAATGCTTTGAGTTAAATCTACATGTAAAAAACATTTAGAATAATTATTTATAATACTAGATATCTCATCAATTGGTTCAACAACCCCTGTTTCACTATCAATGCTATTTATTGTAACTAATATTGTATCTTCTCTAATACTATTTTTTAAATCTTCTATATCTATTATACCTTTATCTGTAGATTTAACTTTAGTTATTTCATAGCCAATACTTTCTAAATAATTCAATGCTTCATTAGTTGAAGAATGCTCTAATGAAGATGTAATAATATGTTTACCTCTATTTTTATATTTTAAACAAATACCAATAATAGCTAAGTTATTAGCTTCAGATGAACTACTAGTATATATTACTTCATGATTAGGTATATCTAATAATTCTTTTATTTGTTTAGTAGAAGCATTAATTAAATTTAATGCTTCTACACCTAGTTTATGTGTAGAATTAGCATTTCCTATGTATTCACTTTCTATCTTATAAAAAGTATCTAGTACTTCTTTGTTTACTGGTGTGGTTGCACTATAGTCCAAATAAATCATAAATATCACCAAAAAAATTATAAAATAGCGAATAAAAAAAAGCAACTTATTAGTTGCTTTTTTGATATTCACAGCTATAACCTAATGTTCCTGTATAATAAGAATTTATTGATCCATAATCTTTAATATTATCTTCGCCATATTTGCTCTTTAATTCATCATTATTAATATCTAATGTTATTGTTATAGTCTTATCTTCATTATTATAATCTGCTACTCCAGTTACATCACCAATAGTAAGTTTACCATTTGCAATCTTTCCTACAGTAGTTTTATAAACTGCTTCATCAGTAAATTTATATGTATAAACTTGTTCACCATAATTTCCATAACCATTTTGGCCATCATCAACAATTGCTAACTTATCTGTTACAGTCATTGCAGATGCAGGATCACTTACAGCTTGTTCTTTTGAAGTACATACCAAATTACCTTTTACTGCACTAGCAAGTATTACTACTTTTCCTTCTTTTGTTGCATTCTTACCATTAAATGATGCTTTAACTTTAAGTGTATATGTTCCTATATCATATGTAGATATTTTTTCTGCTTCAGCAATATCTACAAATTCATAAGAATATTCTGGGTTAACAGCAAATTCTTTTGCTTCAATAGTACTTCCTTTAATCTTAAATACAGTTTTTAATTCAACTGCTAATGCTCCATCATCATGAACAGTTACAGTTCCGGTTTTTATTTTTTCACCACAAGTAATAGTATATTCATATGTTCCTGCTACATCAGTTTTAACATTTGATGTATCTAATGAACAATTTCTAACATCACCAGATATAGTTGCAAAATCATTTATATCTTCAGATAATGTATCACCAGCATTAATTTCTAATCCTTTAGTAGTAATTGTTAATTCAGTATTGTTATTAATAATCTTTGATTTATTTAATATAAAGTATGTAGCTCCTGCTACTAATAGTAGTAATACAACAATTATAGCAATAAACATTTTTTTATTGTTCTTCTTCTTTGGCGCTTCTGTTTCTGGCGCTTGAGGAGGAGTTGTACCTACTACATTTGGATTATCAAAACCAGGCATTGGTGTTGGTGTTCCAGGTACAGTATTTATTACTTGTGTATTAGTGTAATTAACAGGTTCTGCTACTGGTGTTGGATTTGGTGCTGCTTCCGGTGTTGCTGGAGTAACCTCTGGAGTAACCGGCGCTACTTCTGGTGTTACAGGTGTAACTTCAGGAGTAGGAGTACCAACATTTCCAACCATTACACTACTATTATTAACAGCCTCTGGTGTTGGTTGTACACTTTCTACTGGAGGAACTACTCCAGGATTTACTACTTCTTGATTAGGCGTTGGATTAACACTTCCTAATACTTGTCCATTTAAGTTGTTGCTAGTATTATTTTCATTCATTTTTATTAGCCCCTTTGCTACTATATATAATTATATATTTAATTGAAATATTTTTCAACTAGTTTTTTAAATTCATTACCTCTTGTTTCAAATTTGTCATATTGATCCCAAGAAGCACTGGCAGGCGAAAGCAAAACGCACTCGTTATCTAATGCATTTTCTTTAATATTTTTTAATGCATCTTCTAATTTATAACATTTTACACAAGGTATATTATTACTTTTTGCATATTCATATACCCTATCAGTTACTTCTCCAATTGCATAAATACATTTAACTTTATTCATTTCATCATTTAATTCATTAAAGTCTTGTTTTCTTTCCATTCCTCCTAATATTAAATGAGTTTTTTTATTCATAGTTTTTAGAGCAGTTAATGTAGATGTTGGATTAGTAGCTTTTGAATCGTTATAGAATTCTATATTAGAGTTAGTATCAACTATTTCTATACGATGTTCTACCCCATTAAATGATGCTAAAAACTCTTTTATTATTTTTTTATCAAACGCAAATTCTTTTAATACAAGTAAAGCTGCTAAAATATTTTCATAATTATGATCACCTTTTATTTTAATATCTTTTATATCTATTACTTTATCTTTATTTATATATATAGCATCTTTACTATAATAATTATTATTATCATTAAAATATATTATAGTAGATTTAATATCTTTTATTAAATTCATGCTATCTATATTTGCATAATTAATAAATGCTTTATCTTTATTTGTATGATGATTAAATATCTTTTTCTTAGTATTTTTATAATTTTCATAAGTACCATGAAAATCTAAATGAGTTGGACATAAATTAGTAAGAATACTATAATCTGTTTTAAAATCTTTAAAATTATATAATTGATGATCAGATATTTCTAATAGTAATACGGAATTATCATTAATATTATGAATTATTTCTGATAATGGATAACCAATATTACCACCTAAAGTAACATCTATACCATGACTCTTTAATAAATTATATAAAATAGTTGTAGTTGTTGTTTTTCCGTTTGAACCAGTTACTCCAATTATTTTTACACCTTTAGGTAAATAATGATAAGCTACTTCCATTTCATTTACTATAGGTATATTTAATTCATTAGCTAATTTTACACATGGATGTTTTGGATCAATACCTGGATTTTTAATCATAATATCAAATGTGTTATCGAGCATATCACATCCGTCATCACTTTTAATAAATGTTACACCTAAACTTTCTAATTCTTTTACTTTATCTTCTTCTTGATCATTTTTATCAGTTATTATAATTTCATTATTATTAGCAAGCAATTTAGCAACATTATATCCACTTCTAGCCATTCCTAGAATAAATATTTTTTTATTTTCTAACATAATAATCTCCTTTATTTAATTATATATCTAATTATTTAAAATATAAAAGAAAAAATGTTAAATAAACATTTTTTCCTTACTTTTAAATTTTTCCAATATACCATCTGTTTCTTCTAATACTACTACTTTTTTGCTTTTTAATGTTTTGGCTACATCAATTAATCTTTGATTAGAAGATCCTCTAAATAATAGATTTAAATCTTTTAATTTGTTAATAAATTTACCATCTACTAACACATCTATATTTTTTAAGAATTCTAGATATTTAGGATTCTTTTTAGATAGTTTTATTACTTCTTCATATGTAAAACCAGTATAACACCATATATTTAATCCTTTTAATTTAGCATATTTTGCTATTTCTAATACTGGATCAATTTGAAATAATGGATCTCCTCCAGAAAATGTTATTCCATTTTGCGTTACTGGAAGTTCATCTATTTCTTTAAATATATCATCAAGTTCATATTCTTCTCCACCATTAAAATCATGTGTTTGAGGATTTTGACAAAAAGGACAATTATGAGAACAACCTTGTGTCCATATAACTGTCCTTATTCCATATCCATCAACTACACTGTCTCTTTGTAATGGAGCAGCTAGTCTAATTGTCATTTTATTTTACTCCAGTATGTTTAACACGATCTTGTTCTTCACATCTTTTTGCGTTATTAAATCTGTCAGTTGTTCCTACTAAATAACCTGTAATACGGCGAATTCTTTCAAATCCAACTCCTTCTCCAACAGTTCTTTTTCCTTTTGTGTTTGTTTCCATAATACTTCCTCCCTTTCTTATTTCTAACAATCACACTCTAAGTGATTAATTGTATCTAGTGGAACACCTTCAAAATTACGTCTTCCACATCTTGGACATACATCACCAATAACCCCTACATAACCACAAACTGGATCTCTATCTACTGGATGGTTAACTGCACCATAGCCAACATCTGAATCATGCATTATTCTAACAATTTTTTCAAATGCATCAACATTATTAGCAGTATCGCCATCTATTTCAATATAAGATATATGACCAGCATTAGTAAGCTTATGATATTTACCTTCAATTTTTAATTTATCTTGAATAGTTGTGTGATAATATACTGGTACATGGAATGAATTAGTATAATATTCTCTATCAGTAATTCCTTTAATTTTTCCATATATAGATCTATCCATTCCAGTAAATCTTCCACTTAATCCTTCTGCAGGAGTAGCTAAACAAGTAAAGTTTAGTTTTTCTTCTTCAGAATATTTATCACATTTTTCTCTAATATGACCAATTATTTCTAATCCTAGCTTTTGAGCTTTTTCACTCTCTCCATGATGTTCTCCAATTAGCGCTTTTAAGCACTCTGCTAACCCAATAAAGCCAATTGATAAAGTACCATGTTTTAATACTTTTCTAATCTTATCTCCTGGTTCTAATTTTTCTGAATCTAACCAAACACCTGATCCTAATAAGAATTTAAAGTTATTAACACTCTTACTGCATTGGATTTGAAATCTTTGTAATAATTGACCTTTACATAAATCTAATACTTCATCTAATTCTTCATAGAAGCCTTTCATATCAGCTTTAGTTCTTTCTCCTAAAGCAATACCATGCTTAATACCAATTCTAACTAAATTAATAGTAGTAAATGATAAATTACCTCTTCCTGGTGTAACAGCTTTTTCAGGATCTACTACATTTGCTATGACTCTTGTTCTGCATCCCATATATCCAACTTCATATTTAGGATCATCACCTTTTAAGAAAGGTTTATTAAATGATGAATCTAAAAATGAGAAATTTGGGAAT